>Ga0316205_10000524_pt1 | contig 69180 bp, 59 predicted proteins | sample 3monthpyrite_MG_FD_204941 | JGI IMG/M metagenome (GOLD analysis project Ga0316205, IMG submission 204941) | Microbial mat bacterial communities from mineral coupon in-situ incubated in ocean water Damariscotta River, Maine, United States -... | ecosystem: Environmental > Aquatic > Marine >...
ATTATTTGAAATATTTATTTGAACAGCTGCCTGGTAAGCCTGAAGATATTGATTATCTTTTGCCCTGGAATACTGTATTAGAAAATAAATAACTGGGTTACCAGAGTGTGCTTTGCTAGACGTTTACAATTATTGCTTTATAGAAAAACCAATTAAAAACGCATATAATGCGAAAAAAGAGATGACAACACCCACTATATAAAGAGGAGTTGTTATTATTAAGGTTGTATAGTTTGTGTGTTGACGCCCCGGGAACAGAACACTTTCGCCGGTTTCTTCATTAAAGTATATAGTGGTTTTAGTACCGACTTTTGGCACAGACTTTAATAGGTCACCTTCATCAGAAGCATTGCTAGTTGCCCAGGCGTTACCGTAGCTTAAGCGTTGTCCTTTTAGCTGTTTTCCTTTGTACTCAAAAGTATAATAAACATTATCCGCATAATACATACTAGTAGAAGACCGATTACTCCGACTGGTTCCACCTTGACGTCCTTTTTCAGTAATGACAGCTTCAATGGGTAACCAGTTAACTGATTTTTCAGCCAAGTTATATTGTACGAACCACATATTAAGAATAAACAGAGAAATCAGTAACAATAAAAAGGCGATTCCTCCAATCACACCTGATGCAATATAAAATGCTTTTGAGCTAAGAATGCCTCGTGATGTTGCCTCTTGATTTTTTTGCTTATCTTTCCTGGATTCCATTAATGATTGAACTGCCTGTTCAGGGGTTACATTAATGTATCTTTGTAGTTGAAATTTTATATTGATTAAAAAGTAAATAGACAAGGCAATTAGAACAAATGTTAACAGTTGATATTGGTTCATAAGTTTTCTTGTTAAAGTTTTTAAGTCAAATAAATTGTATTATTTAAAATCCTATCAAATTAGATACAAATCCACACCGAATTATATAGGTGGTAACATATCAGTCCAAAATATTATCTAGACACAAACCATTCTCCATTTTTTTTGTAAAAAAGGATTTCATAGTTTGTGAACGAGCTTTCACTATCATTTACAAAGTAAAGCAATCCAGCACTTCCTAGTTTTAAAAGTTTTTTGCTATCGGAAATATATGGTAACCCGTTTTCTGGAGGCCGAATTTTTAATGTTAAATTTGCTAAATCTTTCGTTAACGATTTCTTTAGTTTGTCTTCATATGTTCCTTTAGGATAATACATTGCTATATCATATTCGTTATTTCTCTCTGCAAATAATTCCATAACTTTATCTATGTTTTTAGAGTTTAGTAAATCATATATATTTTTATACTCAGCATAGAGCGGCTTAAGAGTCTTATTCTTCCAATTCTCAGGATCATCAAGAAATTCTTTATAGCTCAGCGGGAAATCTATATCGTCACCACTTAAAAAGCCCCATTTCGGAAAAGGAGTTTTTACCTCAATATCTTGAGATATAGTAAGTGTTCCTGGCATTATCACTCCTGGTGCAAGTTTGGAATTCTGTATAACAACATCACCATTATCAGATTTTTTAAAGTTATTCGTAGAGTCTAATTTCATTGCAGGCATGCTTAGTTCTATGCCTGTTCCTTTTTCGTACGTTGCACCGTTAAACATGATATTAGAAATTAATTTTTTATCAGACTCAGGCGCTTCATCTTTATTAACATAAAGACTTAAAGAAATGCTTGCTGCTTCGAAGCCAGAGTCACCATTAGGGAACAGATTTAGTGATATGGTATTTATACCTGATTGCATATAATAATTCACAGGTATTTCAGCATTAAGCATATCACCACTTCTATTATCATCAAATACAACTACACCATTGACTTTTGCGAGGTATAGAGTGTTTTTGGTTTCTATCCGCAAAGTAAAATAAGGTTTTTCATCTAACATTGATTTTTCAGCCCTTACAAAATTTAATAAAATGACACATATAATTAACGTCGCTATAGATATTGATTTAAAGTTTTGCATATTTATCCAGTTCAATTTCAGGATCTGGTGGGTATTTTCCAGGTTCTACTAATACCCATTGATAGTGAGTTTTATTTTGCACTTGTTTTAAAGCAGTTTCTGTAGTTGATGGGCCGCCAAAACCATTGTTTAATTCGTTCTCAGTAGTATCAGCATTATCCTTATGCTTAATCCCTGCCTCCCAATAAGAGGCAAAAATAATAGCTAAGCCATTCCACTCAACACCACCTGTTACAGTCGGTTTACCTCCCACTGTTATTAAATCAAGTTTAAACTCGAGTTTAGCTGCCCCATCACTTTTAGCCGAACCTAACGCAACCATCAAACCAGCTTCGAATTTTACCATGAGAAGACTTCCTTTTACATACACCTTGCCCTCAAGTAAAAAATCGAGTGAGGCATTCGAGGCGACACTGTAATTCCCTTTCTTGGTAGTTTCATCTTCTACAGCTTTACCATCTGCTTCACCAAAGTCTCTTTCCCATTTCGCTCCACAGCCTAAACTGGCTCCCAGTTTCATTACAATACTCAAGCCTGCTTCTAAGTAGAAATCACGATCTTCAATGTTCTTTTTAGTCGCTTCAACTGGCGTTTTTTTATCTGTTACATCATTCATAACATCCCAGATAAACTCTGCAAATTGTTTACCTTTCTCGAGCACTGTTGGCGACCCAGGCAGCAGGGCATTCATACCAATTTTAACGAGCGCAGTTAGTATATTTATCTCCATACCTACGCCAATTAATGGATCAGCCTTTATTTCAGCTGACATTTTATAATCTAATGTTGTATTTCCATCAGTTTCGGTATTCTCATAAGAAAGTGTTAGTCCTAATTTAGGGTATCTAAGTCCAATCTTACCCGAACCTGTCGATGACACTTTATCCCACTTTTTACCCGAAGAATCTGTACTACCGACATCTTTACCTAATGACTTTCCTCCAAATGCAGTATCTGCAGCTGTTTCAGCATCCATCATAATCAAATCAAATAAATATAAAAATATAGTTATTGACTCTCTTAATCCCTTTAAAAGTTCGCTAGGGTCTAAAACCTGTAACTGTGCACCTAATGCAATGTGATCGGCTTTTCCTTTTAGATCAATAGATATTTCCCAATTATCTACATGTACAACTTTTTTGCCGTTTTCTGAACCATCTTTAGACTCTAGTGAGGTAACCTCCTTTTTGGCAGGTGCATTAAATTTAGGAATATCAGATTCATTTCTAATGCACTTGTATGTTAATCCCAGGTCAATACTTGCTTTAATTTTTGGGAAGGCTTGAACAGTTGCCGTTAAAGGATAACTACCATCGCAACCTTTCGATTCAATTACATATGTATTAAATTTTGATTTTTGTGGCATCAATATATTGGATAACAAATACCCCCAATCATCAATGATACCTCCAGGTGGATCAGGACAAAACGCTCTAAATCTTAATGGACTATCCTCAGTACCCGGCATTCCTATATTTGTTACACCTTCTTTAACCAGCATAGAAGGGCAGTGGGCATCGGCTTCTTCACGTACATATTTTCCTGCAGAACCAGAGTTAGGTGAAATAGAGGGTTTACCTTTATCACAGTGTCCCTCCATGTATGCGGAAATAATCTCAACCGGGGGTTCTACAATATTCTTATCTAAACCCGCTTTACTAGCACTAATTATGTTTAATATTTTATTTGATTGCCCAGGGGAAACATCAAGTAAAACACCCCGCGTTTTACTGTCACCCTTCACAGTTAGTTTTGTCGCACCACATATTTCCGGGCAACTAGCAGCTACTGCCTGAGCATTTTCTGCTTTTTGTTGATCGGCTGCTTCATTAGCTTTTTTTGCACTGGCTTCAGCAGCACTAATTTCTGCAGCTTTTTTATCTAACGCGGCCTCTTTGCTAGCTATCGAGTGCTCATAGGCTTTTTCATGTTTATTATCACCTTCAGCATCGGCCTTTTCTTTTGATGCCTTCATCCGATCGAGGTCTTTTTGTTGTTCTGCTTCTTCCTGTTTTAGCTTAGCTATTTTTTCATTGTTCTTCGACTGCTCTAACTCACTAAGTTGTTTATCTTTTTCAGCTATCTCTAGCGACTTTTTATGTGCTTCCTGTTGTTTTTCAAAAAGCTCCTGTTTTTCCTCAGCGAGTTTTTCATAATCAGCTTTAGCTTTAACATATTCTTCTTTCTTTTCAACGGCCTGATAAGATTTTTTAACGCCTTCTCCAGTATTCTTTTGGACTTCACCCAGTGATTTAGCTATGTCTTTCTCTTTATAAGCTAAAGCACTTTCTTTTGCGGTAATATGATCTAAAGATTGACTAAGGGCTGCTTTATCAGCAGTAAGTGTATTTGCGGAAACGGCAAGTGATGATGCGCTCATAGTTAATTCCTGGTAACAATAAGCTTAAGAAAGCTCTGACTTCGTGTTCATTGGTTGATTGTTGAGTAAATGTTGTAATTTTTCTTGTGCTGTTAATGTAGTTTGTAAATGATGACTGGCCCATTCTTTCTCATAAAAGTTAATACCATAGCGCATAGATAGATCAAGCCAAAGATCAAGCTCCATTTTTTCGTAAAGTGAGTATTTAAAACAGTTTGTACCGACTTCATATAACCAGTCTTTTAGCTCTGATTCAGAATCAAATTTTAAGTCGAATAATGCTTCGCCGATATTTTTAGTTTTGAATTTTTGTGATTCGTAAAATTCACTCAATAAGCGAGTTTTTTCTGCTTCCAGCTCATCTAAAATAGACTGCTTTTCTTCTTTAAGTATTTCCATAGAAGCGGCTTCGAGTTGCATGGCTTTTGTAGTTGCCTGGTACTGAGAGTCCAGTATTTTTTTAGCCCATGAAGTAGTGTAAAAATCTTCGCCCTGCAATACAGCAACATTTAAATAGCGACAAATTTCATCCTCTTTAATAAAACCAAGTGACATCGCTTTAAGTGTACTTTTTTCAACCCAATTAAATTGTTCCTGTTTATTACCCATTGCAGTAAATATTGAAGCAAACGAAGACACTAAATGACGCTGCATTAACTGCATAAATGATTTTAATTTTATTTTCTCAAAATCAGACATTTGCTGAGAACTGATATTAAGCATACCCTTGCCTGTAGGGATAGTAGGTGGGATAATTTTTGTAGAAAGCTGAATCTTCAATGAAGTTCCTACGTCTACGATTCCATTTTCAGTTTGTCTGAAACGGTGTAGATTTCTCTTATTTTCACTTTCAACAACAAACTCACTAACTGGACCAAAAAATTTAGCAGCTTCGTCTTTTGAACAACCGGGTAAATAAGTGCGTAAAACACGCGGATCATAATATCTGAATAATAACTTTCGCTTATTTTCATCGAGCACATATGCGCTCTTTTTACAATTTCGACGTACTGATATTAAAGTAGCAGGGGCATAGGTTATTGCAAAAACCCCCCAACTATTTCCCCATGCATGTAATATTAATTCGCGAGTAAATTCTGAATCTTTATCTAAGCGAACTATGTAAGGTGCCGCTAGTGTAAGCTCATAGTTTAAGTCTCCCTCATAAAGGCACGAAAACTTTTGCTTCGAATCCTTAAGTAAGGGGTATATTTTTTTATTACGTGAACCATCAAGAATAGCATAAACAATCGGTACTACAGATTTATTGCTACCATCAGACTTAGTAATTTGAGCGTTAGAATTTTGCCAAATTTGATCAATAATTTGTTCGACTTGTTGCCCGTTTATTATGCTTTGTTGTTTCATGAATTATTTACTTTTAAGATCTTGCAGCTGCTTTAGCTTTTTCACACTCTTCACAAAATGGCTTTCCATCTTCAGAAGCACTTTTAAGAGTTTCAGCCTGGGATTTTTGATTTATATTACTCATCGCGTCAACAGTCACTGCAGCACTAACCGCAACGGCTGCTTCAGGGCCTAACGCTACAGGTTTATCAACAGCTACCGTTGCTGATTCTTTGTCAGGCATGGGTGGGCGAGCGAGTTTTTTCTGTACTGATACGACAACTTCCTTAGCAACTATCGCTTCAACAACGAGCTCTTTCGTTACTGCCGTAGATGCAGACGCAGGCTTCTCTATGTTTAGCGCTTTAGCTATTTCATCGAGCTGCTCATCATCCGGATTTATTTCATTAAGTAATTTTTCTGCATCCGCTTTTGTATTTAAATCGACAAGATCCAGAGGCGCTGCGACTAATAATGTTGAGGCATGACTAAAGGTGTATTTATCACCATTGGCAACTTCAACACTTCTTTTATTCGAGTCAGAACTATCGCGACTGAAATTAGCAAGCTCATAGATAAATAACTGCTTTCTGTAGAGTAACTGACTTATCTGTCGCTCTGAAGAATGGGATTTTATATATGTTTGTTTCGCTGAAATACTGGGAATGTTACTCAGTGTTCTTTGCCAGTAATTATGACTAGCGCGCAATTGGCAAATAAACTGAAATGCCTGACCCTCATCGGTAAACTTAAGGGAGTTTAAGGAACTCTGGGGGGAGATATCAAATGGCTGCTTGAGCACATAGCGCTTACCAAATAAATCTTCTAAATATGAATCAAACATTACTTTCCTTGATATAAAACGGTCTACCCATGAACGGCCAATCTTACCACAGTCCAGAGATTTTCTTAAGCCTTCGGGGGCAGGTTATGTGCACTAAATCGCAAACTTCAGGGGCTTGCGGCAAAGTGACATAACACATCATAAAACCCATGTAAGCTATTGATTTATTAGTTTATTTCGTACCCAAATGCTCCTTCATCATTAACTGTTACATGAATTTTTGTAATAGGTTCATTGGCAGCCATTCTGGATAAGCACTCCGATGCCATTTCCGGCAACATGGTGCGGGTAAGTATATTTTCAATATTTCGGGCACCGGTATCCACTTCCTGACTGCGCGCAACAATATGTAGCATTAAATCTTCATCATAGGTGAATTCAGCACCATAGTGCTCTTTTACACGCTTATCAATACGGTTCATATTAATTTGGCAGATTTTCAGTAGATCTTCATCACTTAACGGATAGTAGGGGATTACCGTGGTTCTGCCCAGAAATGCGGGTTTAAAATACTGTAACAGTTGCGGGCGGAAGTTATCTAATAATACTTCCGGTTCCGGCAGCTCTTCACCCGCGGCACACATGGCACGAATGTGTTCTTCGCCGGCATTTGAGGTCATTATGATGACCGTATTGCGAAAATCAATGTCCCGGCCTTCGCCATCTTTAATGGTACCCTTATCGAGTAGATTATAGAAAATATCCTGTACACCCGGGTGAGCTTTTTCCATTTCATCCAGCAAGATTACACTGTAGGGTTTTCTGCGAACAGCTTCCGTCAGTACGCCACCTTCACCAAAACCTACATAGCCTGGAGGTGACCCCAGCAGCATAGATACTTTATGCTCTTCTTTAAACTCTGACATATTGATGGTGGTAATATTTTGCTCACCGCCGTAAAGCATGTCCGCAAGGGCTAGGGCGGTTTCGGTTTTACCCACACCACTTGAACCGACTAAAAAGAATACACCAATCGGTTTACGCGGATCAGTTAAACCGGCCCGTGAAGTTCTAATGGCCTGAGCAATGGCTTCAAGACCATGCTTCTGTCCGATGACACGTTGGCCCAGAACATTTTGAAGATCGAGAACATTATTAATTTCATCTGCAACCATTTTACCCACCGGGATGCCGGTCCAGTTTGCCACCACTTCAGCGATTGCCTGGCTATCTACATTTACCTGAATTAATGGATTTTCACCTTGCAGCTCAGTTAACTCATCCATCTTTTGATGTAAATTCTCTTTTATGCTTTCACGCTCTGCATCATCAAGTTCTTTCGGAGCGCCTTCTTCTTTTAATGCTTCTTCAGACATTGCCTGGGCATGAAAATCACCTTCAATTTTACCCTGCAATTCGTGTATATCTTTGACGATCGCTTTTTCTTTATCCCACTGAGCGGTTTGAATTTCAAGCTCGCGCTCTAACTCTTCTCGCTCTGCATTAATTTCTGCTATGCGCTCATCGCAATTTCCAAGAGTGGCATTTTCACGTTCTAGTGAAGTAATGTTTGTTTCATGTTGCGTAATCTGTCGACGGGTGTCTTCAATTGCCGCAGGTGTTGTGCTTTGACTTAATGAAACTCTGGCGCAGGCCGTGTCTAACAAGCTTACCGATTTATCAGGAAGTTGACGTGCAGTAATGTAACGGCTAGATAATTTTACCGAATCGATAATCGCCTCATCCATAATGCGAACACCATGATGGCTAGCCAGCATAACTGAAATTGAGCGCATCATATTAATGGCTTTGATTTCATCCGGCTCTTCAACTTTTACAACCTGAAAACGTCGAGTAAGGGCGGGATCGCGTTCAAAATACTTTTTATATTCTGCCCAGGTAGTTGCTGCAATCGTACGTAACTCTCCTCGAGCCAGCGCTGGTTTTAACAGGTTAGCCGCATCCCCCTGACCTTCTTTTCCGCCAGCACCAATCAAAGTGTGGGCTTCATCGATAAACATAATAATCGGTTCTGGAGAAGCTTTAACTTCAGCGATAACTGATTTTAATCTGTTTTCAAATTCACCTTTTACACTTGCACCCGCCTGCAATAAACCTAAATCCAAACTGCGTACTGAAACACCTTTTAAAATATCCGGTACATCGCCGGACGCAATACGCAATGCAAAACCTTCAACAACAGCCGTTTTACCCACACCGGCTTCACCGGTCAATATCGGGTTGTTCTGTCTGCGCCGGGTAAGAATATCGATGATCTGACGGACCTCTTCATCACGACCCAGTACCGCATCTATCTTGCCGTTTTTCGCATCGGCGGTGAGATTAATGGTGAACTTATCCAGAGAAGGTGTACTGGTTGGGCCCGTAGGTGCAGTACCACTTGAAGATGATGTATCACCAACACCCGCAGAAACCGATTCAGTTGTGCTCCCCACAATGCTTGGCAAAACCGCACGTAATGACTCCGGTGCAATTTTACTTAACTCACCGGAAGTTATCTGGGTTGAGCGGCGTAATCCTTCATCGAGCATTAATGCCGCTAGAATATGTGCTGAAGTGGCCTGTGGGTGAGTGTATTCAACTGAAGCCAACATCCAGGCATTTTTGGCTAAATCCACAACAGTGGGTGAAAGTGCAGGGGCCCGTGTATTGCCTGATTTTATTTTATCCAGTTCTTTATTAATATCATCAACGAGCTTACCGGGATCAATTTGAAATTTTTCCAGCAAGGCAGAGATATCGCTATCGGGCAATTCAAGTAACTTTAATAACCAGTGTTCAATTTCAATATTATAGTGAGTACGCGCCATACAAATACCGGCTGCGCCTTCGAGGGCAGTGCGGCATGAATCATTGAGTTTTCCGACTAATGATTTTAAGTCTATTGTTATCATGTTAATTTCCTTTGTTCTTTAGTTATGACTATATAATATTTTTATTCAAAATTTAATTTTTATTACGTGACCAGGCTTCTAACTGATCGTCACTTGCAATGACTAAAATAAAATCTTCAGTAAGTTCAAAAAAGGTACGTTAAGCTACCGTAACGAATATAAACATAAAACGTTATTACCCCAGCCTACCTGCGGACACTGATATATCCAGTGTCTTATTTCTGTCTTCATATTCAGCCGGCTTATTAGAAAGCCAGGTATTCCAGCCAATAATTGCCGGCTCAACTTTACCTAACCTAATTTTTTCTGGAATATCACTTCTCTTAACCCGAATAATAAATTCATATTCATTCTCCATCCCCACATACATTCTAACCAGCTCATTTAATGCTTTAAGTGAATTTGTGCCAGGTGCAAAAGTCGCCAGTTGTTTTTTATTTAACGGGCCAAGAATAATATGAATTTTTCCCTGGGCAAACCAGCCTTTTTTTCCCAGCATTGCTGAGCGACCCAGGCATACATTTCTGCCGGTTGGGTTATTAAAATCCGGAAGTTTAGTACGCACATCATCTATCAAATCCTGCCACTGCCCAACAAACTGATCTATATCTACAGGTATATTAAAGTGGGAACGTAATATTTGTTTCAGACCAGTTGATGTTCTGACTTTTTGTGTTAACAGACCACTATAGAAAACCAGTGACTCATCTTTAGTAAATAGCCGGTTTGATAAACCCTCAGTTCCAAGGCCAATTAATGACAACAGGGCTCTTGTTTGAGGTTCATGTTGATTTTTTAAAGTACTATGTAACCGATTTCGTTCATAGTGAAGCGGCAAATTATATTTAACCGATGCCTGAAAAAACAGGGACAGTATTCGATGATTAAACAAATCAAAAAACTGCTCCATGGTTTCATCTTTCTGTTTCTGGCGTTTTAAAATAAGCTCGGTGTAATGGTAGGGCAATACACCAACAGCACCAGTGAGACCCATCAGATTTACAACCATTTGCCACTGTGCTGATCCGGAACGTTTATCGACTCGTTCAATTTCAGATACTTCTGATGAAGGAAAGGCTAATGACTGGTTTGCTTTAAAGCGAACTGATTCGCTCCCCGGAGGGGTAAATTTTGCGATGGGCTTACTGGCTATATTAGATTGTGAGCTTTCTTTTTCAAACAGCGCAGATCTTTCCAACAGGCGCACTACCTGTAGAAACTGAAATTCATAGGGTTCTTCTGTAACCTTACGGGTTATAGAAGTATTTTTTCGCCAGCCCTTGGGGGACATTTTTTAAGGTAACCTTCTTTACTTTTTAATTTAACTAACACGCGGGTAAATGAATTTAAGGAACAATACAGCGCAAAAAAATGCTCAAGAACAGTGGCAAACAAATAACTACTGCTACCACTAAGTTGTGAATCATTCAGTTCTATTTCTATTTCAATCCCCCTGCAGATTGTGGCACGACCATCTATAGTAAGCGGGGCACTTATTGCCCGGGTATTTACACTTGTTATAGATTCAATCAGTGCACGATTCACCGAGGATTCCTTAAAATCATATAATCTTAAAATTTCCTTTAAAGCATTTGTCGCATCGTCCCTGCCGGTAATAGAAAGATGATTTAAATTTAAATGTGAAATTAAACGCCAGCGCGCATTGTTTCGCATTGAGGGTCGTACCGTTGTTGTTGGCTGAGTAACACAACGAATTTTTTCACAGGGTGGTGCACTGTCCACACATTGTAATTTTGGCTGATCGGCTGAAAAAGGTAATTTTGCCGGTTGGTCACGATTACTGCAGGTAGACTGTATGCTAAGCGTTCTATCATCTGGATTATTTGGATTAAAATATAAATCAACCAGGCTTAAAAAAACATCTGAACCATCATCTCTTAAATAAGTTCCCATTTTTGCATTACGACGCTGCGCAAACCAATATGCATGATTTTCCTTGTCATGACTTTCGTGGTTGGTTCCATATATGGGCAGATAGGTTTCTTTATCACCAGCGGAGGTTGATGCTGTTACTTTATCAACTGAATATACTTCATAACCCACCGGGCGCCTTGCATCTGGAATAATCTGGTATTCAGTTGACGTATGATCCAGCTTTATCGGATCTGTCCTGTGTGTAAATAAATTTACTGCAGGCGAGCAACCCATTTGAAAAGTATCAACAGAAACATTGTGCTCCAGTTCAATATCAGATTCCCCCAGGTAAATATAAAACTCCAGTGTGTCGAGTGTCTCATCGCTTATTTTATCGGCAAAGCCATCAAGCTCAATAAACATGAATTTTTCTGGGAAGGCAAAATACTCTGTTAACAGGCGATACCCCATAAAAGAAGAATCCGGGTAGGGCAATAACCCCTCACTGATATCAAAGCCAACGGGTTTAATTATATTTGCAGGAAGACGTATCGGGTTAGCATCAGACTCAGATGTCGCCATCACAACTGCCTGGCAATTATTCAACAACAATTCATATAACGGATTAATATGCTGTGGCTGGCCTTTAAGATAAAAGCGAATCTTGTCCGGTTTATTCTCTACAAAAGTAATATCTTCATTAAACGTTTTTAAAGAAAGCTTTAAAACCCCGCCCGAACCTTTTAAGCTATCTGAACCCGGCGTAGTAAAAGGCCGACCAATTAAATTTGCTTCAACCAATTTAAAGGGGTAAAGCTGAGTTTCGTAGATAGCCGAGAAACGACAGGTTTCACCGCCAAACTGCTCTGTTTCAAGCAGGGTATTTTTTGGCAAGCTATACGTGGCTTCAAGTTTTTCTTCATCCGGCACGAACTGAACAATTGAGAAAGAGGGAATAGGGCGTTGGTAATGGGGAAACAATACTTCCAGTAACGCATCACTTAGCTCTGGGAAGTCATCATCAAGCTTATGTTGTATGCGCGCATTTAAATACGCAAAGCCTTCAATTAAACGAGACACGTGCGGATCTTCAATAGTTTCCGCATTAATGCCTAAACGTCCTGCAATTTTCGGATGCTCACTGCCAAACTCTGCACCCATTTGACGGATGTAGGCTAATTCTTTTTCATAGTAGGGAAGTAGCTCATCAGCCATGACTGGTCTCCTCTACATTTACATTACGTGTGACCGGCTCGAGAATGGAGTCAAATACCACCATTTCCGGAGACGGGTCCGCGTATAAAGTTGCATCAATTCTAAATCTTAACGTGCGATCCAGTGTATCTGAGTTATCCATATATCTTACTTTTACTGATTTAAATCTGGGTTCATATTCAATTAAAATTGTTTCCAGATGTTGTATAAATTCTTTACGTTTTTCCTGATCTGAAATATTAACAGTAGCCAAATCAGGTAGACCATAATTTAATAACGAACTTTGTATCTGGTTAAATTCATTATCCGGTTCTACCATTCTAAAACGGGTATTTAATAAATTTTCCAGGTCACGGCGTACACTGTTGCGCAGTTCCTTTAATTTCTGGTGCTGGTCAGGATCGATTTCGACATTATTTCTCGGATCGTTATCAATTAAACGATCTAATATCGAAGGGCGTAATTTTTTCTTTTTATCGAGTCTTGCCATCTTTAATTTCTATTTCTTAATACCGTTACGTAAACTTATTAAAGTATTACGGCATGACGGATTTAACATTAATCGCCTATTCATTATATCAAGCCGACTGCGCAAGCTCGGTCACCAGCTCCAGTTCAGAGACCATATGATCTAACTGATAGTGCGGGCGAAGATGAATAACACAAACGTACTCACCAGGTTTTTCTGGATGATCTTTTACTTTAACCGCGGCTTCTCTTAAGGGATAACGAGCTTGCTCTTCCCACTCTAAATCTTCGCGGCCCGTTGTATATTTAAATAACCAGTCACGTAAAAAATCTTCGCAATCTTCAGCGGTTGTAAACGATCCTACTTTATCGCGAATCATAACCTTTATATAATGTGAAATCCGTGCGCCGCATAAAACATGTTGTAGCATGGCAGATAAGCGTGCATTAACTTCAGCTTCACGACTAGATTGCCTTGCGGGTTTATGGGTTGACTGGTTTCCATAAAATGCCGCAAACGGTGTGTCATAGCACTGACAGAGTGGTACAAAACCCAGGTCACTTAACTCACGTTCTCGAATGTCAGTGATAATAACATCAGTTACCGGTTTAATGGCGACTTCTTCAGCATCAGTTTCAAATTCATCACAGGGCAGATTAGTTAGCAGACCACCACCAATTTGATTACGTGGAACACCTCTAATATGTCCAAACCAGCCGACATTTGCAAACTCTCGAATTAAAATTGCGGCAAAACCATAGGCCGCATTTCCCCAGCAATAATTTTCACGCCCCTGGCTCGTAACCTGTTCATAAAAAAACATACCTTTGTAACTGCCCGGTGTTTTACGGTAGGGAAGTCGCATTAAAATATGCGGCATGGTTAAGCCGACAAATTGAGCATCTTTTTTATCCCTGAATGCACGCCATTTAATATATTCTTTTTGTGCAAAAATACTGTGTAAATTTATTGGATTGCCGAGTGTTGAATAATCATCCAGCCCGAATAACTCTGGAGATGCACCAGTAATAAAAGGTGCAAATGCAGCAGCTGCAACCTGTGCAATTCCTTCTAAAGTTGCCAGGTCATCATGGCGGTGTTGCTGTGAAGGTTTATGACTTATTTCATAATCACCAATTAATACGCCATAGGGTTCTCCACCCGGGCTGCCATATTCTTCACTGTAAATTTTTTGGAATAACTGACTTTGATCAAACTCCAGGGAGCGCGCCATATCTCTAGCCAGTTCGGACCAGGAAATATCAAATAATTTGATCTTAATATTTTTTGTACCGTCTGCCTGTACGGCTAAATACCACAGACCACGCCATGAAGATTCAAGCTTCTGAAACTGTTTGTGATGAATAATGGCATTAACCTGATCGTTAATCATGTAATCGATATCGGAAATTGAGCGTTGAATCGCATCAATAATATCATCAGGTTCTTTTAAGCTGTGTAAGGGGGTAAATTCAGTTAACCAGTAGGTTAAGGCTTTTAGATAATCTGTTTCATCTAAAAATTGTTCGATGCAGGTAATGTAAGCTGATCGTTCGCAGAGACTATCCAGACTAATTGAAGCTGTGTCTTTTGAAGCAGAATTATTTTTAGAATCTGTCGACGTATCCCTGGACATTCATTTACCGCTTTAAATTGAGATTAATTTAAAATTTATCCTGTTAAGAAACAGAAACCGCATCTAAAGTTAGATGCGGTTTCTGATAACACATAGCGTTGAGTGTTAACCTGCTTTAGGAATACTCGCAACCAAACGCATAGAAGCACTCAGCTCCTCCATCTGCAACCATGGACGCATATAGGCAACTGCACTATACACACCAGGCTGCCCCGGAGCTTCTTTAACTTGTATACTGGCTTCAGCAAGTGGGAAGCGTGCTTTCATTTCAGCACTGGCACCGGGACTTGCATTGACATAACTCGAGATCCATTTATTGAGCCATTCTTCCGCATCACTGGCTTCCATAAATGAACCAATCTTGTCGCGGGCCATTACTTTGAGGAAATGTGCAATGCGAGAAGTAGCCATAATATAAGGTAAACGAGCAGAAATTTCTGAATTAGCCGTTGCTGCCGGATCATCAAATTTCTTCGGCTTCTGCGTCGTTTGCGCACCAAAAAATACCGCATAATCAGTATTTTTATAATGACAAAGGGGCAAGAAGCCTAGCTTACTTAATTCTGCTTCACGGCGATCCGTAATACCAATTTCAGTTGGGCATTTCGCATCAACATCACCATCATCACTCACAAATGTATGACTTGGCAGACCTTCAACTTTACCGCCACCTTCAGCACCGCGGATACTGGTACACCAGCCATATTCCGCATAAGACTGGGTAAGGGTAGTACCCATTGCGTAAGCCGCGTTCATCCAGCAATATTCATCATGATCACTTTCTAACTGACGACCTTCTGAATCCAGTGCAGCCTCTTCAAAGTTAAACGCTTCAACCGGTTTGGTTGCCGCGCCGTAAGGTAAACGTGCAAGCACGCGGGGCATTGTCAGTGTCACAAAACGTGAATCTTCGCTATCGCGGAAACTGCGCCACTTTGTGTATTCAGCTGAATCGAAAATCTTTTCTAAATCACGTGGTTTGGATAACTCAGTGAAACTGTCGAAACCAAACATTTTTGGATCGGCTGCAGAAATGAACGGGCAGAAACCCGCCGCTGCAACATTCGACATACTGCCCAGCATATCTAAATCATCCGGGTGTCCAGAGAATTCAAAATCACCAATTAGCGCCGCATAGGGCTCACCACCGGCGGTACCAAATTCACTTTCATAAATTTTCTTAAAGATCTGGCTCTGGTCAAATTCAACCGCTTTTTCCAGGTCTTTGGTCAGTTCTTTTTTACTGATATTCATTACCCGAATTTTTAAATCCGTGCTGGTTTCTGAATTCATCACCAGATGATTCAGTCCACGCCATGAACCTTCCAATTTCTGGAATTTTTCGTTTTGCATAATTGCAGACAGCTGTTTTGACATTACCTGATCAATTGCAGCAATTGCATTGTTAATGGTCACCGTGAGATTTTTATCCCATTTAACCGTACCATCCATTGCGCCTTTTGTAAGGGCCTTTAACAGTTCCTGGGTTTCATCGGGGGCGGTTTGTTTGGTTGCTGAGATTGCCTGATCAAGAAAACTGACCGCTTCGGCTGCTTCCGCTTCCTGTCCCTGCGACTCTTGTTCTGTATCACTCATTATTCTTCACCTTCTTTCTTTTCATCATCTGGACCGAGCTCACCCTGCAGTGCTGCAAGTGAATCGGCATTACTTAATACTTCTTCTAATAAACTTTCCAGATCTTCTGAGCGATCCGCTTTAGTTAACAGGTCACGTAATTTATTACGGGTCTCCATTAATTTTTTGAGCGGGTCAACTTTTTCAACAATATTCTGTGGTTCAAAGTCCTCCATGTTTTTAAAGCCAAGCTCAACTGACATTTCACTGCCATCACCTTCCAGTGTGTTTTCAACTTTCATATTGACCTGGGGAGATACGTTATTCATCACTTCATTGAAGTTATCACGATCAACCTGGGAAAACTTACGATCTTTCAACGCTTTTTTATTCTCAGCATTGTCACCGGAGTAATCACCCATAACACCCATAACAAATGGGATTTCTTTATTTTGAACCGCACCATTAGTTTCTACATCATAGGTAATGTGAACACGGGGCTTCCTTACTCGTTTTAGTTTGTCATGAATACTTTCTGACATGGCTTTAGTCCTCTTTGGTATAATTTATTATTAAATAATTTCTTTATTAATCTTGATAATTAGTATCGATCATTAATCTTCGTCATCAGCTTTAACGCCTGTTAAAGAACCGTAAAAGTCTCTTGAAGAAGAGTCCGGTATCAGTTCCCGCATCAGGTCATCTAATGGCATATCGCCCCATTTAACCGCTCGCTCGATTATATATGAAATTGGGGAATGGGGTTCGGTTTTGCGAAAAAACTCAGATATTTCCATAAGTTTCTTAAATGCATCATTACGATTTTTAACCGGACCAGACGCCTGTTGCGCACTCGCACCTGAATCACCACCAGCTGTAGCATCACCACCTTCACCATCAGCTTCACCTTCTGCAACTTCGTCCGAAGGCATTTTATATTTACCGATGTGATTAATTGCGCCCTGGCAGTCAGTTAAAATATTAATAATATTGCTAATCGGGGGCGCATCATTAATGCCACAATATTCATCAAGTTTGCCGCCAATATCTCTGAATATGTCTATTGCTTGCGTAACATCGTCGCGGATATTAACAAAAAATTCTTCACTCGACTCTAAAACAGCCTGCTCAACATCCGCATTACTAAAGCCCAGTTTAGCGGCTTTATCTGATTTTGCTTCCTCATCGATAATTTTTTCTACATCGAGTGCCTGTTGATACTTCCAGAAACTGAACGGACCGGGATCACTTCCCTGGGTGATAAAGACATTACGAATCGGGGTAATTAATACGCCTTCTGCACCTTCACCATTTAAACCGGTAAGCGACGCGACACGGGTTTCAACACCGTCTTCATCGGGGAGTGGATAGAGGTTATCCCAATATTGATCAACCAGCCCCTGAATGAGCTTAAAGCCATCTCGCAGCCCCTGAAATCCGTAACGACGGATTAGCGCTTCAGTATACCAGCTGGCGACTTCAAGATCCTTTGCCTTATTTTGTAAAATATCCGGAGCAAGGTCAATGATCTTGCGCCACTGGTCATCCGCCTCAGTGCTATCCCCATCAAACATATTATTACGTTCAGCCGCCCGGGCGGCGTTACGCGCATCTTTTATCGTATAATAAGGTGATATGGGAGAAGGATCATCGCGAATATCATCGCCGACCGGATTATCTTCAGAGATCGGTTGCAATAAACTGTCTAACTGTATAATTTCTTCCGACGCCATTTTGTCGTTATTCCTTCACTGTCTATTATTATTTTAGTACTTTATTAGCAAAAACTAATACACTGCCTTCGTTGGCGTTAAGCTTTGTAGTTATAAAGTATTGAAAAGCTTATGTAAAGAGAATAGGCGATTTATGGGCACAAGTTAAATAAATTATTAAGAAATCGCATCATATGCTTGGAAGATGGGCAATCTATGGGTAAGATTTACGGCTTAGATTGTGTTCGACTATAGAGAGGCTACAATTAGTGGCTTACAATGGAAGATGAGTGATCGATTATGCTTCAATTTACATAAATAAAAGCGTAATTAAGATTAAATTTACGGATACGCGTACTTTTGTTTACACGAATTAGTTTAAATACGTAATAATAACCCGATTAGTTGATTGTCAGGACGATGTTATAGATGTCAATAGTAGTAACCATTATCAAAGCACCGGAAACGGTGAATATTTCAGAATCGACTAAAACCTTCGATGAACAGGGTGGCACACTTGGCCGTGGACAAAATAACGCCTGGATACTAGATGACCCAGAGCGTTTTTTATCATCCTGTCATTGCCAGATAAGTTACGAGAATGGTCAGTATTATATTACTGATACAAGTACCAACGGCACATTCTTTGATGGCGCGGTCAATCCAATGGGCAAAGGCACTAAACTACCGCTCAATGAGGGCAGTGAGTTTGTACTAGGCGATTACGAATTTTCTGTCAGTATTAACCAGCCCCTAAGCGCTTCCTCAGATCCGTTTGCGATGGATACCTCGTCCAGTGATATCTTCGCAAGCCCCGCACCCGCCAGTGATTTTTCATCTGCGGGGGATAGCCCCTTTGGTGGCGGACATGTGTCCAGCTCAGAGTCCTTATTTAGCACCAGTGCAGAGGAAACAGACCCCTTAGCTGCGCTGGATAAGGCACAGGGAGGCTCTGTCAATAGTTCAGCAGCTGGATTAGAGGGTGGATTACCGGGTGACTTTTCAAGCGGTGACTCTTTTAATAGCACACCCGCCAGCGACCCTTTTGGCGGACCCTCCCATTCCGACCAGGCAGACCCAATGAACCAGCAAGTTAGCTGGCCTAACTCCGTGCCTGAAAGCGGCTTTGGAGGGGGTATTCCAGACGACTGGGATAACGACGATCTGATGTCATCTGCCCCCGCAGCAACCCCAAACCCGGTTCCGGCCCCAGCCGCCGTACCTGCGCAACCTCCGTCACAACCGATTGCACCCCCAGTCGTACCCAACCCTTCACAACAGGTTCCCCAGCCAGCGGCACCGGCTCAGCCCACCGCACCACCACAGAACACCGAGGCTATGCTGGCACAGCAACAGGCTAATGAAAAAATTCAGTCTGAACTGGAAATGTTAAAGCAACAAATCAGTGCCCAGCAACGCGGGGTTAAGCCCAATGTGAGTGTGGACACCTCACTGATTGAAGCCATGGGTTTAAGTAATAAAAATCTGGTTGATGCGGAAATTAACCAGATGAATCAGGTGGTAGGTGAAGTTGTCAGGGAAATGGTCAGCGGACTTATGCAGGTGCTAGGCTCACGTAGTTCTATTAAAAATGAGTTTAGAATGAATGTCACCACCATTCAGCCCGTGGAAAATAATCCATTAAAGTTTTCTGCCAATGTGGATGATGCCCTGGAGAATATGTTTATTAAGCAGGGAAATGCCTACAAAAAACCCGTGGAAGCCGTCAGGGAAAGTTTTGAAGGCATTGCGGAACACCAGGTTGCTATTCTGGCGGGCATCCGTGCTGCCTTCAAAGGCGTTATTGAAAGATTTGACCCCCAGTTATTAGAACAGCGTTTTGCGAAGCATAAAACCAGTGGCATCATTCCCGGCAGCCAGAAAGCCAAAAACTGGGATCTTTATCTGGAATATTACAATGAACTAGCCGGTGACATTGATAACTCATTTCAATATTTATTTGGTGACGAATTTGTGCAAGCTTACGAAGAGCAGTTACAGCAATTAACCATTGCACGAAAAACCCAACAAAATAACAGCAAAAAACTATAGTCGATTACAAAAACAATATGCAGGGCAATTATGAACGCAATTAAAACATTTAAAATCACAACTTTGGCGATACTACAAACAGGAGTACTTATAGTGCTCCTTTCAGGCCTTACCGCCTGCCAGTCCATGAATGGTGCCGTCGGTGGTTATTTCGGTTTGGATACCGATTTGCAAATTGATTATATTATTGACGCAGACATAAACCCTGACGAACTCGGAAAGGCCTCACCGTTATTTATTCGTATGTATGAATTACAATCGACTAAGATGATGAAAAAATCAGACTTCATTGAACTGTATGAACGTGACAAAGAAGTTCTCGGAGCGGATATGACTGCGGTGCATAAATTAAAACATTTTAAACCCGGTGAAAGTCGAACAGAGCACTTTGTACTAAATCCTAAAACACGATATGTGGCATTGTATGGCGAATTTTTAGAATTTAAAAATGCTAAATATAAACTCATTATTCCAGTAGTGGCTAATAATGTATTTAGAAATTCAGTCACCATTCGTGTTTCTGGTAATGAACTCATTTTTAATGAACCCATTGACGAAGAAATTGATGACGGTAGCGACCTTAAAGCAAAAGCAGACAAAGCAAAAGAGGGTGCCGACAAGGCGCAAGGAACGGCTGAAGAAGCTTCCGAATCCGCAGGCAAATTAAAGAAATTATTCTAACGGGTTTATGGAGTTCTAACCTGTTTACTCCTAAAGAACACTAAACATAACAAATGTATATTGATAGCCGTGCCTTTAAAAAACACGGCTATCAATTTAAAATAATTAATAAAATACTGGCGAATAATAATGTCATTAGATAGTAAAGTTGTCTGGTCAGAAGGCATGTTTCTGAACCCTCAGCATTTTCAGCAACAGGAACGTTATTTTGAACGTCTACTGCAGGGAAAGTGTTCGGCTTACGGTGCCTACGGTTGGGGCATGCACGATTTTGAAATAGACCAGCAGTTACTCACTCTGGGTAAAGTTTCCATTACCAAAGCCAGGGGTGTTTTCCCCGATGGTACCCCCTTTAGTTTTCCCGATATTGATGAGCCACCACCGGTTTATGAAGTACCTGAAAATACTCATAACAGCATTGTTTATATCTGTGTGCCGGTAAAACGTCCCGGCGCAGTTGATGTTATTGAGCAGGAAAACACCCAGGGACTCGCCCGTTATTATAGTTATGAACAGGAAACCCGTGACGTCTCAAATGAGTCCGGTGATAACATATCGCTAAATGTCGGCAAATTACGTTTTCGGTTAATGCTTGATACCGATGATTTAAGTGGCTACGCCTGTGTAGGTTTAATTCGCATTGCAGAATCACGCGATGATAAAAATGTATTACTGGACGACAGTTACATTGCCACCTGTCTTGACTGTAAAAAATCACCAAAACTGGCAGGATTTTTAACAGAAGTGGTTGGCCTGTTACACCACCGGGGCGAAGCGATTGCTGGTCGCTTAGCGGATACTAATCGTGGTGGAACCGCAGAAATTGCCGACTATATGATGCTGCAATTAATCAATCGCTTAGAACCCATGACCAGTCATTTATCTAGCATGAATGGATTGCACCCGGTTGACCTGTATGCGGAAGCGGTACAAATGGTGGGTGAACTTTCCACGTTTGTCAGCAAAAATAAACGCACACCAGTTTTCCCGCCATATTTGCACGATGATTTACAAACCACTTTTACACCGGTTATTGGTGAGCTCAGAAAAGGCCTGAGTATGGTTTACGAGCAGTCTGCAATATCTCTTAATCTGGTTGAGAAAAAATACGGAATCAGGGTTGCAGAAATTCCCGATCGCTCACTTATTGGGACAGCGATGTTTGTTTTATCTGTACGTGCCGATGTGCCTGAAGATGCACTACGGGCTCACCTGCCTGCGCAGATTAAAATTGGTCCGGTCGAACGCATTCGTCAGCTAGTTAATGCAGCGATGCCCGGCATAGGTTTAAAACCTTTACCGGTTGCTCCACGACAAATTCCGTATCACTCCGGTTTTACTTATTTTCAATTAGAACCACAAAGTGATTTCTGGAACGAGTTAAAACATTCCGGTGGTTTTGCCATGCACGTCGGCGGAGACTTTCCCGGGCTCGAAATTGAATTCTGGGCAGTTCGTCAATAATCGTTATAACTTACTAGAAAAAATTAACTCAAACTATTTCAAAAATAGTTAAAAAAGCATTTAAATACGGAGCACTTATGTCATCAGATGATTCTGACAAAACAGTTTTTAAGCAACCATCGGTTGATGGAGACAGAACTGTAATAAGGCCAATGCCAGGTGGACGGGGCGGTGGAGCTCAACAACCTCCACAGCAGCCATTTCAGCAACCCCCTCAGCAACCTATGCAACAACCGGCACAGCAGGCTCCGTTACAGCAACCCTCAACGCCGGCTTATCAACCCCAACAATCACAGGTTGCGGGCGGTGCAAATGCTTATTTTAGCACCAGTAGCGGACTCAACCCGCTGGTTAACGCCGCATCAACTTTAATAGCGGTTTTTGAAAAAACCCGAGCAGCGGTTTCCCATCCGGATGTTGGAGGTTTACACCAGCGACTAGTCAATGAAATCAAAACCTTTGAAAGCACCGCAAAACAAACCGGTATTAAACCCGAAATTGTATTATCCGCACGTTATGCTGTATGTGCCGCACTTGATGAAGCGGTACTCAACACTCCCTGGGGAAGTGAAAGTGCCTGGCCACAAAGAACATTGCTAAGTGTGTTTCATAATGAAACTTCAGGCGGTGAAAAATTCTTTTTAATACTGGATCGCATGAAAGAACAACCTGCAGAAAATTTATATATTCTTGAATTAATGTACATCTTTTTAAGCCTGGGCTTTGAAGGTAAGTATAGGGTAATTCACCGTGGCCGCGATATTATTGAGCAGATGCGCGATGACCTGTTCACCATAATTCGCCGTCAACGAGGTGAGTATGAGCGTTCACTTTCACCAAGCTGGCAGGGTCTGGGTAGAACCCGTAATTCACTGGCCAGTTATATACCCATGTGGGTTATTGCAAGTATTGTTGGCGCCGTATTACTGTTGAGTTATACCGGCTTTAGAGGCTGGCTATACGATACATCTTCGCCGGTTGTCGAACAATTAGATACTATTACCGACATGCGCACCGTTGCCCGTAATACTCCCGAAAAATAATTAGTGCACTGAAAACTGTACACATTATAAATACCTTAATTAAAATAATAATAGTTAAAATACATGAAAAAAATTATTGAATTTTTCAAAAATAAAATAGTCATTTCTCTTATCGGGTTACTGGCACTTTCCATTCTGGTCTGGTTCATCGGGCCAATGATTAAATTTGGTGAAGACAATTCTGCACCCCTGGGGAGCACTACCGCACGTTTAGTAGTCATTATTATTCTGGTCGTATTGTGGGGACTGAACAATTTACGCATTCAGCTCATGGACAAAAAAAATAACGATGACCTTCTTGATGATCTGGAAAGCAATCAGGAGTCATTAGTCCTTGACGGTTCAGATGATCAGTCATCAGAAGAAATGCATCAGATGAATCAGCGTTTTTCTGAAGCGCTATCTACATTAAAAAAATTAAAGTTCAAAGGCAAGGGCAGTAAAAAAGCCCTCTACGAATTACCCTGGTACATTATTATAGGCCCGCCGGGTTCAGGCAAAACTACCGCACTGGTAAATTCCAGTTTGGACTTCCCTCTGGCCGAACAGTTTGGTAAAGGAGCACTTCAGGGCATCGGTGGAACACGTAACTGTGACTGGTGGTTTACTAATGAAGCCGTGTTAATTGATACAGCTGGACGCTACACAACACAGGATAGTCATAAGGTTGTCGACAGTAATGCCTGGGAAGGATTTCTTAAACTGCTCAAGAAAAATCGTCGCCGTCGCCCGATTAATGGCGCCATTATTTCAATTAGTATTCATGACCTGTTATTACAGACTGAGGAAGAACGCGTTCAACACGCTAAAACAATTAGAACCCGTATTGATGAATTAATGGATAAGCTGGAAATTCGTTTTCCTATTTATTTAATGTTTACAAAATCCGATCTGGTTTCCGGTTTCAGTGAATATTTTGAAGATTTAAGCAAAGAAGAAAGGGAGCAGGTCTGGGGTACAACTTTACCCAATGCCCCAAAACCGTCACAAAGCCCCGATTTTGAATATCTGGATACGGAATATAGCAAGTTAATTGAGCGTCTTTACTCCCGAGAACTCTCCCGTATACATTCTGAGCGGGATGTAAAACGACGCGCAGCCATTCAGGGTTTTCCACAGCAGATCGAAAATCTTAAATCGGTTATTGACAGTTTTGTTAAACAGACTTTCGTTAAAAACCGTTATCAGTTTCAGCCATATTTACGTGGCATATATTTCACCAGCGGCACACAGGATGGAACACCCATTGACAGAATGATGTCGTCGGTATCATCCAATTTTGGTTTTGCCCGTGATAATGCTGGCTTACAACATGGTCAGGGCAAAAGCTTCTTTCTGGGCAATTTATTTCGAGAAGTTATTTTTCCAGAATCGGAACTGGTGGGTTCCAACCGTAAATTTGAAACATTAATTAAATGGGCACAACGATCAGCTTATGCGGCCATTGCATTAGCAACCGTTGGACTACTTACGGTCTGGGTTGGCAGCATTACCCGACATAATATGTTTATGTCAGAAGTTGAATCCTATATTGCGGAATTCAATGCGGAGAACAAACGCCTGAGCCATTGGAATAAAGACCTGCGTGTAGTTCTACCCACACTCAATGCACTAGCCAAAGCTAGTATTGTTTACGATCAGGATGAGCACCCCTGGTTATCCGGCATGGGTTTGTACGACGGTAATGTTGACACCTCTGCAAATAATGCCTATGAAGCACAATTAAAAGAACTGTTTTTACCGCGCATTATTAACTACCTTGAAAAACAGATACAGAAAGGTCATCAGGGTGGCGACCTGTACAACAGCTTTAGAACCTATTTAATGTTTTACAAAATAGAGCACATGGACAAGCAGTTAATTTCAGACTGGTTTATATCAGACTGGACACAAAACATGCAGGGCGAAGCATCTCATCGTAAAGAAATGGAACTGCATTTAGAAGCATTACTCAATCTTGATTTAAAACCATCGCAGCTCAATCCTCGACTGATTAGTCAAACTAGAAACACATTATTACGGGTGCCAGTTCATAAACGTATTTACAGTCGAATCAGAACCAAACCCGAGTTTAATCAAAAAATTGATGTGCTGAATATGTTTGGGGAAGCGGTGCGTGACAGTTTCACCATAAACCCGACAGTCGAACGCACACTTCTCATACCATTTATGTTCACCAAAGAGGGATATGAAACTATAGACCTGTCAACCGACTCACCGGTTATTGCTGACATAGTCAATGAGCGCTGGGTACTATCCGATGATAAAAATGCCAGAGTTGATTTTGTTAAAGATGATTTAAATGAGATTAGTGAAAAAGTAAAAGGCCTGTATATGGCGGATTACATTTCACACTGGAAGAAAGTGTTTAACGCTCTGAATATTGAAAAATTTAGTAGCATAAAACAGGCCGGAGAAATACTTGCCAGCTTTACAGATCCGGTTTATTCGCCTTTACTTTCTATCCTGCAGGTAAGCGCAGCGAATACCCAGTTATCCTCTCAACTTATGCAAAACATGAACGATGATCATAGTGAGGGCAAGGCAGGTTCGGTAACCGGTTATCTCGCTGATAAATTTAAGGGCACAAAAGTTGATCAGCAGTTTAGAGACCTGAATATATTGCTTAGAGAGAGCAATAAAAAACCGCCCCCCATAACATCGATTGTACAAAAAGTGCAGCAACTACAGGATTTTCTCGCAGAAATTTCAGTTGCACCAGATCCCAACAAAAAAGCCTATGAGATTGCCAAGGCACGTTACCAAAGTGGTGCGGGTAATGCGATTACATCATTACGTAGTTTTTCAAAGAAAACACCTGAACCGGTTAAACGCTGGCTGATTTCTATCTCAGATGAAACCTGGAAAATCATACTGGCGTCTGCTCACCAGTATGTAAACAGCGAATGGAAAAGCCAGGTTTACAGTACTTATTCCCAGGCGCTGGCAGGGCGCTACCCACTGAAACGTTCATCAAGTGATGAGCTGGCTTTATTTGATTTTAGTGAGTTTTTCAAACCCGAAGGCACCATTGATAAATTTTATACTGAACTGATAAAACCGTTTATTAATACTCGAAAGGGCTGGACCAATCGTGTAGTTGACAATCATTCGCTTGGACTCAGTACATCCACCTTAAAACAGATAAGACGTGCGCTTACCATTAAAAATGTTTTCTTTCGAAAGAACCCTGAAATACCCAGCTTTTCTTATCAGCTGAAGGCGTATCGCATGGAGAAAAAAGATGCCAGCTTCCTGCTTGAAGTGGGAAACCAGCGTATCACCTACCATCATGGGCCTAAATTCTGGAAAGATTTAAAATGGTCGGGGGAAGATGAAAACAAAAGGGTACGCATTGTGTTCGATGACATTAACGAAAATCGCCATGAAAAAACATTCGAAGGGCCATGGGCCTGGTTTAGATTACAGGATCGCTCACGAATTAAAAAAACTCGTAAATCCAATGTTTATCTGGCCACATATACGGTTACCGAACTGGTGGACGATAAAGGCAGAGGACAGAATAAAATCGATAAAAAGCATCATAGTATCCAGTTTTTAATAAAGGCAAAAAGTGTTAACAACCCCTTTAGTAAGAATTTACTGGGTGCATTTAAATGCCCCGCTTCAATTTAAACCAATGTTGAATACAGAGGTTAAAATAGAGATCAATTCTTATGATATCTGATTTACAAATAGGTCTTTACGGAAAGCTACCCGCGTATGGTGACTTTATTTTCCGTAATTTAAATTCATCCTTTATCACACCGTGGGATGAATGGTTACAGCATTTTATATCCGGTTCGCAGGAACAGATGGGAGATGACTGGCTAGATATATATTTAACCAGCCCAATCTGGAGATTTGTATTATCACCCGGTGTAATTGATAGTAATATATGGGCCGGTTTAATGATGCCGAGTGTTGACCGGGTGGGGAGATATTTCCCCATTAGCCTGGTAAAACCTCTGGACGCCAATATTAATCCGGTGAAATTTATGCTTGACCAGAAAAGCTGGTTTGATGAATTAGAGGCACAATGCCTGTCAGCTTTAGATGGTGGTATCGATGCGGATGCATTAATTGCTACGGCTAATGAAATTGATTTGCGTGTGTCAGATAACTATCAACCGACTTTTAATTTAGGTGATATGGGACCCATGTTATTTGGTCTAAACTCCAGTGATGATCAAGTACAAACTGCATTACCTTATATGATGAATGCTGCATTATCTTCTAGTTTATCCAGCTATAGTTTATGGCAAACATCCGGGTCACAGTTAATTAGCCCGATGCTATTTACCTGTCAGGGTTTACCCCCCATAGGTAGCATTGCTTCGATGATCGATGGACAATGGCAACAACGGGAATGGAAAATTCCCTACAATTTACAGCTGGAAACTGAAGTATGAGTGATACAACGATCAGACGCCCAATTCGCTGGAGTTCAGCGCAGGACACAAATGTGGGCATGGTCAGGGAAGTAAATGAAGATTCCATAATCTCGCTACCCGAGGTGCAACTGTGGGCTGTCGCAGACGGCATGGGCGGATACGAGGCGGGTAATGTCGCCAGTAATATGATTGTCAAATCACTGGAAGAAATTACCAACAAATCATCCCTAAATGATTTTATTGACAGTGTAGAAGATCGTTTAATCGACGTTAACCATCGCATACTGGAGTATGCGGATATAATGCTCGACGGCAGAACACTGGGCAGTACCGTTGTTACCCTGGCGATAAAAGGCCACGTGGGTATTTGCCTGTGGGCGGGGGATTCACGTTTATATCGCTTGCGCAATAATGAATTTATACAACTCTCACGCGATCACAGCCAGGTTGAAGAACTTGTACAACAGGGATTTTTAACCCCTGAGGAAGCCGAGGTTCATCCTGACTCTAATGTTATAACCCGAGCCATTGGAGCCAGTCCCGATATTTATATCGATATAAACGTCTTTAGCGTACAACTCGGGGATACTTTTTTATTGTGCAGCGATGGCCTATATAACATGGTTAGCAAAGAAGAAATACAGGAAATATTAACCGCCCAACCACTTGAGCAGGCAATAGACAACTTAATTCAAAAGGCACTGGATAACGGAGCCAATGACAATGTATCAGTGATTCTGGTAAAGGGCGAAGCTGATGCTGTTTATTCAACTAAAGTAAACCTGCAGGAAGCGTAATTTAAAATGAGTGACCATGATTCAGATAAAACAAAAATCAAATTACCGCCTGCCAATTCCTCACCCAGTACCCCCGGTGATGAAGATGCAACAAAAGTTGCACCGGTAAAAAATACAGCCCGTCAAAACTCGACGGACAACAGTTCTGGTCAAAATCCAGATGCCGATAAAACCCGAGTAGCACCACCAAAAAAATCTACACCCACTCCGCTGAGCAGTGAAGAAAAAATTCGCCTGGCTCATGCAAAAGCAGCCGCGATTGTAGCTAAAAATAAGGCAGCTGATAAAACCAGAGTAGCCCCCACGGGAAGAACACCACAAAATGCAGCCCCCCAAAACTCCAATACTAATGGAGCAGCTCAGGATGTTACCCAGTTTAATCCCAAGGTAAAACCGCCAGAGGATAAAACACGGGTGGCTCCCCCGGTAAACTCAAATGAAATTCCCGGCAGCCTGAACTCTTCTTTATCAACAGGACAATTTTTAGCCGCTGAAGTTAAAGTGGGGGAGCACGGAATTTTAAAAGAACGCTTTGTTCTGGAAAGTGTTTTGGGTGCCGGCGGCATGGGTATCGTTTATAAAGCCAAAGATTTGTTAAAAGTCGAAGCGCAAGATCGCGACCCTTACGTTGCGATAAAGGTCTTAAGTGAAGAATTCAAGGCACACCCGGAAGCCTTTATTTCATTACAACGTGAATCAAGAAAGTCCCAGCGTATTGCCCACCCCAATATCGTAAATGTTTTCGACTTTGACCGAGATGGTGATACAGTTTTTATGACCATGGAGTTTATGGATGGTCAGCCTCTGGATCAGCTAATCCGACAATACAAATCCACCGGTTTACCCACAGATGATGCCTGGGTCATTATTCAGGGAATGGCTTCGGCCCTGTCATACGCTCATGCTGAAAAAATTATTCACTCGGATTTTAAGCCGGGTAATGTTTTTGTAACCCAGCGAGGCCTGGCCAAAGTTTTCGATTTTGGTATTGCACGGGCGGTTTCAAAAGTAGAACATTTAGATGACAACCCTGAAGATAAAACCGTATTTGATGCGGGCAACCTGGGTGCACTTACCCCCGCGTATGCCAGTCTTGAAATGCTGGACGGCGAAGAACCAGATATTCGCGATGATATATATGCACTGGGATGCGTAGCATATGAGCTATTCACCGGTTCACACCCTTACAATAAAGTACCCGCCGATGAAGCGGAAAGACAAAAGCTAAAACCCAAACGTATAACCAATATCAAGAAAAGTCAGTGGCAGGCTATTGAAAAAGCCATTGCATTTAGGCGTGAAGACAGAATTGATACGGTTGAAAAATTTACCGATGCAATCTCGCCAAAATTAAAATCAACGAACCGACTGGCGACTATTTTTGCACTGCTATTATCAGTTGCCATTACCAGTTATTTTTTATTTATCCAAGACAATACACCAGACCCATATTCAGAATTTGATATACGAAATGAGCTTGAATTAAAAATTCGCATAGATTTTTACAAGGAAGATTTAATTGAGTTAATGAAAAAACCGCTCTTTTCAGATGCCTGGGAAGCCTCCATCTGGAAAGATATTTCAGATTTACTGGTGTTGACCAAAGGTGAAGACCCCTGGGTTGGTGAGCAAAAAGATATTCTCTATAAATTATATCTAAAGCAGATAGACAGTTCCATAAACAGTAATAAATTTAGTCGAGCAAAACATTTAATTAAAAATGCAAAGCGTTACTCCGATGACCACAATGCACTTAATTTTAAATTAAAAGATATTGCAGCTGCAATTGAACGAAACAAGAAATCGCAAGCACAACGAGCCAAACAGGAACAGGCCAATATGCTTGCCCAACAAAGCAAACGGAAAAAGACAAAACAACAAACTGTAACTAAAAGTAAAAATGTTGAGTTATTTGACATCGCATTAAATAATGCAAATACTCAGTTAAAGTGTCAAGGTCGGCTTAATATGCGTAACTTTGAAACTGCCATTAATAAGTTAAGAGATCTCGATCCGGCCCGTTATAAGGGTTTAAAAAACAACCTGATAGACTCTTTAGCAGCCTGCATAAAACAAACCGGCAAGTCATTTCCAGAACGCGCAAGAGAAGCACAGAAGCACAGTTTGCGTATATTTAAATCCAACAAGGTACTGGCAGCCATACAGATACAGTCTCGGGACCCCTGTGATGAATCCATTGCCGGACTTGGCTCGCGTGGTAAACGAGCAGTTTGTAAAGATAAAATAAAAAATGCGGGTAAAGGGCCGATACTTGTTGTCATACCCGGAAACAGAAAAATTAAAAGTTTTGCTATCGGTAAGTATGAAGTTTCAATTAAAGAGTTAAATTTATTCTGTAAAAAAACCTCAAGCTGCAATCCGATAACCGATAAAAATGAAAACCTTCCAGCATCCAATATTTCATTTAAAGTGGCAAAACAGTATTTAAAATGGTTAAGCAAAGAGTCGGGACAAAAATACCGGGTTCCCACAAAAAATGAATGGCAGTATGCAGCCAAATCCCGACGTAAAAAACTTGATGCTAATAGAAACTGTAAATTAAGTACCCGGGGTATACAAAAGGGTGGCAAGCTGGTTAATGCCAACGTAGGCAAACAAAATAGCTGGGGCCTGGTAAACTATGTGGGAAATATACAGGAATGGGTTTATGATAAAGGCCGCAAGCTGGTAGCTGTAGGTGGCTCATTTCAACAGAATATGGAAAAATGTGACATTACAACTACAATTAGCCACAATGGTTCGAGTGATATAGCCACTGGATTTAGAATACTTAGAGAACTGAGGTAATGATGATGAGTGATATAAGCTACTCAGCTAAATTAAGAGACCTGTCAAAAGAATATTATCAAAACCATATTCGCCTTGATGAATACCGGTCTCAGCGCAAGGTCATTATCGATAAAATTGATGAGGAATTTAATGGCCGAAAGGTTGATGACATGGATGAAGAAGCTGAAGTTGAAAATACCAGCCAATCATCTGTTTTTATGAAAACCATTGCTTTTTTTAAAAATAGCGATGTAGATGACTGATACTCTAAACCAGTCTGATTATTTTAGACTGGCTAAAATGGCCTGCCAATCTGATTTAGTCTGAATTCAAACCACCAATATACAGTAGCTAAAAATGCACTGACGACTATTGTATTTTTTCGATTATTGAATATGACACGCAAAATTACTGCTAAATTGGCAAAATTTAAATTAATAGTTTGCCGATTCTTTAAAACGCTATAAAATACAAAAAATTTATTTCTAAGGGGATTATCATGGGTTTTGTTGGTTTTTTTCAAGACGGTGGTACATTTATGTATATCATCCTTGTGGTGTTAGCAATAGGTCTTGCCATTGCCATTGAGCGGTTTATCTACATCGCTAAAACTCAGGGTAAAACGAAAAAAGTATGGGAACAGCTGGTGCCCATGTTAAAAGCTGAGGACTATACCCGTGCCATCAAGTTAACCGAATCGGTTAAAACACCTCTGTCCACCATGTTAAATTATGGCTTTGCACGTAAACACTCAAACTCACCCCGCGCCACTATCGAATCTGCAATGGAAGAGGGCATGATGGAAGTTATGCCTGAGCTCGAGCAAAGAACCCACTACCTGGCAACCTATGCCAATATAGCCACATTACTAGGCCTGCTCGGTACTATCATTGGCTTAATTGATGCGTTCACGGCGGTTGCCTCAGCAGATCCAGCAGAAAAAGCTGACCTGTTATCTGCCAGTATTTCAGTAGCCATGAACACTACAGCATTTGGTCTGGTGGCTGCAATTCCCCTCATATTAATCCATTCATATCTGGTCACTAAAACTGCGCGTCTAGTCGATAATATCGAAATGGCTGCGGTAAAGTGCTTAAACCTGATTGCTAAAGATTAATCTTCACGATTATTCTAGAACTTAATTTTCAGCTTTTTTATTTATCAGCTAATAAGAGTCACAGCATAAGAGATATGGAATGAAACTGGTTAGACGCAATCATATACGCGAAGATGTTGAATTAAATATCACGGCTTTTTTAAACTTAATGGTTATTTTAATCCCATTTCTTTTAATTACCGCGGTGTTTTCACGTGTCACTGTGCTTGAACTTAATCTACCTTCTAAAAATGCAATTGCTAAGCAGGAAGAAAAAATTAAGCTGCAGCTTGAACTCGTTATACGTAGTAACAGCTTTGAAATACGAGATGCCAATCTGGGACGCATTAAGTATTTTCCACGCTCTGAAGAAAAAACCAACTGGAAATTTTTTACCGAAGTTTTAGTAGAAATCAAATCCCGCTTTCCAGATGAACAAAGCATTACTTTACTATTAGAACCTAAAGTTAATTATAAAACCCTGATCAAAGTAATGGACAGAGTACGCTACGCGGATATTGTTCAGGTAACTAACCTGGAAACTGTTGAACTGTTTCCGAATGTTTCAATAGGCGATGCACCAGAGTTAATTGAAGGCAACACTGAAACTACTCCAGCAACCGGGACTGCACCAGCCGTAACAACTAACGGTGGAGAGATTCAAAATGCTAAATAAATCTCGCCGTGCAAAAAGAATGGAACGTCACCATGCACGCCGTAAGCAACCGGCACTAAACCTGGTTTCATTAATGGATATTTTTACCATACTGGTTTTTTTCCTGTTGGTAAGTTCGTCCAATGTGCATCAGTTACCCAAGAAAAAAGATATCAACCTGCCAACTTCTATCGCGACTAAAGCACCAAAAGAAACCCTTATTATTTCAGTTACCCAGAAAAGCATTCTGGTTCAGGGCAGGGAAGTTGCCATAATAAACACAATCATGCAGGACAATTCACCACTGATTGCTAGCCTTGAAAAAGAATTAAATTTTCAGTCATCAAAAACCCGTGTAATAAAAAATGCCGAAGGTAAAGTTAAAGGCAAAGCCGTTACCATTATGGGCGATGAAAATATTCCCTATGAATTACTGCGAAAAATACTAGCTACCTGCCGTGAGGCCAATTACACAAAAATAGCTTTTGCAGCAATGCAAAAAGCCGCATCTGGAGAGGGTAGCTAGTGTCCACTGTGTATTACGACCAACTGGCGCTTCGCTGGTGCCCGCAAGGTAAGGGTGATTCGCAATTTAAGCTAATCGCAGCGATTACTGTTTCGGTCGCATTATTATTTGCACTATTGATGTTTTCTATTGATGTCCCTGAACCGGATCGTCATGCACGTACGGTTGTGCCAGAACGTATTGCAAATTTTATTCTTGAGAAAAAAGAAAAGCCCAAACCTAAGCCTGTAGTTAAACCTAAGCCGAAGCCCAAACCCATTGTTAAGCCCAAGCCAAAAGTTAAGAAAGTAGTAAAGAAAAAAGAACAACAAAAACCGCTGACTAAAACCCAGAAAAAAGCCCGAGCGAAAGCCGCAGATTCAGGATTGCTTGCCCTGGGTAATGAGCTTGCTGATTTAATGGACACATCAGATGTGAGTGCGATGGTGGGGGGAAAGGTAAAATCCAGCTCATCTTCAGCAACAAAAGCGGCCAGTGTCAACACGGCAATGTTAACCTCAGATGCCAGTAAAGGCAGCGGTGGGGTTAATTCAGGGGAATACGATACTCGCGTTGGTAGAACTCAATTATCGCAACAGGAAATCACTCAGGTAAAACAGTCCCTGTTGTCTGATGATGCGATTGCAAAATCCAGTGATGTCAAACGTAAGAAAAAATCCCGCAGTGGTGGCGTACGTGCAGAAGAAGACATTACCATTGTATTTGATCAGAACAAGAGCAAGTTATATTCTATTTATAATCGTGCTCGTCGGAAAAACCCCAGCTTAAAAGGAAAAATTGTGCTGGCGATAACAATTGCACCTGCTGGTAATGTAATTAAGGTTAAAATTATTTCCAGTGAACTTAAAGATGCAAAACTTGAAAAACGTTTATTAAATCGTATTAAACTGTTTAAGTTTGGCGCGCAGAAAGTAGAGCAGGTTACAGTTACTTATCCAATTGAGTTTTTACCCTCTTAATTAGTCATCTTAGTTGGGTCATTCAAAAAGACTGACCCCAACGACTAACGACACAGGTTCGTTTTTTCAACTAAACATTAAAACTCACGCCTTAGAAAGGTATTTGTTAAAACACGATTCAAGCTGCTTGCTGAGCTGTAATAATTCTGGCATTAAAATATTTGCCTTATCGGGTCATGTTGTTATCGTTTGCAAGCTTTGCATGTAACCCGTAATTGTAAGTAAAACATAAATACACGCACAATATTAACGGTTTTATAAGCACATATTTAGCCAATTTAAACTCCACTCTTCTGAATTCCTCTTCCAGCAAATGCGCCTTTACCCATTAAATTAAGATTAGAGCATCATTTCTTATTAATCTAACCACCATAGCCCTTATCAAGTAGTTTTCACAGGGGTTTGCGAATATGTTAAAATCCCGCGCCATGAAAACTGCTGATTTCGATTTTCACTTGCCAGAAGATCTCATTGCCCAATACCCGTTAAAAAAAAGAACCGCTAGTCGGTTACTCCATTTATGCGGAGATAAGCTATTTGACCGTCAATTTAAAGATTTACCCGGGTTAATTTCTGCCAATGATCTTCTGGTTTTCAATAACACAAAAGTTATTCCAGCTCGCCTTCACGGCCACAAGCAAACTGGAGGCAAGGTTGAGGTACTGGTTGAAAGGGTTCTAGATGAGCAACACTTGCTAGCCCATGTCAGAGCCAGTAAGTCCCCCAAAGTTGGGGCTCGTTTACTGCTTGAGGATAAAATTGAGGCACAGATGCTGGAGCGTGTTGGAGATTTATTTAAACTTCGCTTTTTAGCCGCCGACGGAAATCTGGATACTACTGTACTTGAATTACTGGAACAGTACGGCCACATGCCTTTACCCCCGTATATCGAGAGGGCAGATGATAAAACTGATCAGCAACGCTACCAGACCGTATACGCTGAACACGCGGGTGCTGTCGCCGCACCCACTGCCGGATTACACTTTGACCAGGCGATGTTAGATACACTGACTGAGAAGGGCGTGAAAACAGCATTTGTAACCCTGCATGTCGGCGCAGGCACATTTCAGCCGGTCAGAGTCGATAATATTGAAGATCACCATATGCATGCAGAAAACATTGATGTTGATGCCTCGGTAGTGGACCTGATCAAAAAGACGAAACACAATGGCGGACGGGTGATTGCGGTTGGCACCACTGCGGTAAGAAGCCTGGAGTCAGCTGCCATGCACGGTGAGTTAGCTGAATTTCACGGTGATAGTCAAATTTTCATTTATCCCGGCTGTGAGTTCAGGGTAGTAGATGCCATGATCACCAATTTTCATCTGCCCCAGTCAACCCTGCTTATGTTAGTGAGTGCATTCTCGGGCCATGAAACCATGATGCAGGCATACCGGCACGCGGTTAAAGAGAAATACCGCTTCTTCAGTTATGGCGATGCTATGTTCCTTGAAAAAAATGCTGAGTAATTAAGAACCAGTCACCCCATGGAAGTGCGCTTTAATTAACGCTAAAAACTTCTAAAATTTACAGGTTAATTAACATTAAAAAGTACCCCTATGTCATTGATGCAATTCAAATTATTAAAAGGTGAAACCGGTCCTCGTCGGGGTCAAATTAAATTCCCCCGGGGCACTATCGAAACTCCAGCCTTTATGCCCGTGGGCACCTACGGCACGGTAAAAGCCATGACGCCGGAGGAGCTCAAAGAGCTAGGAGCTGAGATTATACTCGGCAACACCTTTCACCTGATGCTACGCCCGGGCACGAACATCATTAAAAAGCACGGGGATTTGCATGATTTTATGCACTGGGATAAACCCATCCTCACCGACTCTGGCGGCTTTCAGGTGTTTAGCCTGGCCAAGCTACGTAAGATTACAGAAGAGGGTGTGACTTTCAACTCACCGGTTGATGGGCGGAAGGTGACCCTGACACCGGAAAGCTCGATGCAGGTTCAGCGGGATTTGGGCTCGGACATCGTTATGATTTTCGATGAGTGCACCCCATATCCTGCTACAGAAACCGAGGCTAGAGAATCCATGGAGCTTTCTCTACGCTGGGCCGAGCGCAGTAAAACAGCACACAAAGATAATGATTCGGCGCTATTTGCGATCGTGCAAGGCGGTATGCATGAAAATTTACGCGAGCAGTCAGCCAATAAACTGGTTGATATAGGCTTTGACGGTTATGCCATTGGCGGCCTGTCAGTGGGAGAGCCCAAAGATGAGCGCAATAAAGTACTTGAAGTCACCACGCCTTTATTACCACAGGATCAGCCGCGTTATTTAATGGGGGTCGGCACGCCGGAGGATATTATCGAATCGGTGCGTCGTGGCATCGATATGTTTGATTGCGTTATGCCTACCCGTAACGCCCGTACCGGTTTTCTATACACCTCAACTGGCATACTTAAAATTCGCAATGCCAAATACAAGGATGATATTCGCCCGGTGGATGAAAATTGCAGCTGCTACACTTGCCGCAATTACAGCCGCAGTTATTTACGCCACCTGGATAAGTGCAAGGAAATACTCAGCTCACGTCTCAATACCATACATAACCTGCATTATTACCAGCAATTAATGAAAGATATTCGTCAGGCCATTGAAGAAGACCGCTTTGAACCCTATGTAGAAGAATTCTATGCGGCACGTGAGAATGGGGTGGAATGAACTGGGTACAGAAGTATTATTTAAATCTCCCCCAGCCCTCTTTTTCTAAGAGGGGAGTTAAAGTATGTTAGTCCCTTCTTTTTCTAAGAGGGGGGTTAAGGTATTTTACTAACCACTTTTTCTAGAGGGGATAATGCATTTTACCTCCCCCTTAGAAAAAGGGGTACTGAGGGGGATTTAACAGGACCTGTTTGAATTTCAGCCTATTAAAGCCTTAATAAAGAAGCAAAACGAAAATCTCGCTGAAATTATGCCATTAAAATGGCATAATACCGCGCAATTTATAATACACATGACATAACCCAAGAGGGTGGAGAATTATATGAGTTTTTTAATATCAGATGCACTGGCTGAAGGTGGCGCAGCAGCGTCACAGGGCGACCCGATTACTGCTTTACTTTTTCCAATCGGTTTACTGGTGCTGTTTTACTTCTTTCTGATTCGCCCTCAAAGCAAACGCGCCAAGGAACAGAAGTCCATGGTTGAAGCTTTAAGCAAGGGCGACGAAGTTTTAACCCAGGGTGGAATTCTAGGCAAAATCACTAAAGTATCCGATGGCTTTATTACTTTAGAAATCAGCAATGATGTCACGATTACAGTTCAAAAAGCGGCAGTGGGTTCACTAATGCCAAAAGGCACCATTAAAGAACAGAACAGCTAAAAAAAATACGGTTATTTCGGTATTGAGTTATGCCGGAATAACCCGTAAAAAATAATAAATATAAATCATTATCACTAATAATAATCTCATAAGATTAACCACTTCGGGCAATAAGAATGATTAACCAGTACCCCTTATGGAAATACCTGCTACTCATTATCGTGATAGTAACAGCTGGGATTTACGCCATGCCAAATTTATATGGTGCAGACCCCTCAGTACTTGTATCACTACGCAATCAACAAGTTGATAAAGCTACGCAACTGGTTGTTGATGACCTGCTAAGACAGGCCGCAATAAAAACAAAATCCAGTGAGCTTAGTAATAATAAGTTACTGGTTCGTTTCGATACCGTTGAACACCAACTCATTGCGGCATCAAAAATTAAGTCTTTTAACTTTATCAAACGAAATAGCGATTACACGGTTGCCTTAAATCTTGCTCCATCAACCCCTGCCTGGTTACAGTCGTTAAAAGCCTTGCCCATGTATTTAGGCTTAGATTTACGCGGCGGCGTGCATTTTCTACTGGAAGTGGATATGGATTCAGTTGTCCATAATATGGAAACCAATCTTAGCGCTGAAATGCGTAATTATTTACGTGAAGAAAAAATTCGTTACCGCGGTGTTAAGCGTGGCAATGGCAGCATCATTATTGAGTTTCGTGATGCGGATGGTTTTGCCCAGGGTGAGTCAAAACTTAAATCCCAGTTCCGAGATTTAGAATTCACTGCAGATGAAGATACATTAAAAATTTTTGCCAAAGTCAGTGAAAAAACATTACGTGCAGAACGTAAATCAGCCATTCAACAAAACGTTACAACTCTACGCAATCGGGTGAATGAATTAGGTGTGTCCGAGCCGGTAATTCAACAGCAGGGTGAAGACCGCATCGTTGTTCAGCTGCCCGGTGTGCAGGATACCGCCCGTGCAAAAGAAATCTTAGGCGCTACCGCCACACTGGAATTCCGTTTAACCGAAGGTACGCGGGCTGACTGGGCCGATGCAGGCAATGGCGGCTCGGTTCCTTTAAACGCGCGACTTTACCATGAACGAAACGGTGACCCGGTACTCCTCAAACGACGCGTCATTGTTACCGGCGACCAGATTAATAGCGCATCATCCACAATAGATACTCAATCTGGATCACCCGCGGTAAGCGTTCGTCTGAATAGTAAGGGCGCTAAAAAAATGGGTGAAACCACCCGCGACAATATTAAAAAACCGATGGCGGTTGTGTTTATTGAGAACAAAGTTGTTACCGAAATGGTTGACGGTAAAAAAGTAAAAAATCGCACACGCAAAGAAGAAGTTATCAATATTGCCACCATTCAGGGACAGTTCAGTAAACAGTTTCAGATTACCGGCCTGGAATCTTTTGAAGCCAGAGACCTCGCACTCCTCTTAAGAGCAGGCGCGTTAAAAGCCCCGGTTGAAATTGTAGAAGAACGCACAGTGGGTCCGAGCCTCGGTAAAGATAACATCGAACAGGGCTTTAATTCCGTACTCATTGGTTTTAGTTTAGTACTGATATTTATGGCAATCTACTACCGCGCTTTCGGTTTAATTGCCAATGTTGCACTGACTGCAAATTTAGTTTTAATCATGGCGGTACTTTCATTAATGCAGGCAACATTAACCTTACCGGGTATCGCAGGTATTGTTTTAACGGTAGGTATGGCCGTGGACGCAAACGTTTTAATTTTCGAACGCATTCGTGAAGAACTACGCCTGGGTAATTCAGCACAGGCAAGTATTCACGCAGGTTACGAGAAAGCCTTTAGCACCATTGCAGATGCCAACGTCACCACATTAATTGCCGCCATTGTTTTATTCAGTTTAGGCACCGGCCCGATCAAGGGTTTCGCAATTACATTATCCATCGGGATTATAACATCTATGTTTACCGCTATTATGGGTACCCGTGCACTGGTTAATCTGTTCTACGGTGGCCGTAACCTGAAAACACTTTCAATATAGGAAATCATAATGCATTTTTTAACAGGTAAAACAAACATAGATTTCCTCGGCAAACGTAATATTGCACTGGGTTTTTCACTGGTTTTAATTTTAGTTTCTATCTTTAGTTTATATACCCGAGGCCTGAACCTCGGCATAGACTTTACCGGCGGTTATTTAATTGAAGTCGGGTATACAAAGCCGGTAGAACTTGAACCCGTGCGCAAAGCATTACAGCAAAGCAATTACGCAGATGCATTAATTCAGCACTTCGGCACATCAAGAGATGTACTTGTGCGTATTGCTCCCAGAGAGGGAGTGAACAGTGCCAGCATTTCAGATGATGTACTGCAAATTTTAAAAACCACATCAACCGATGAAGTTGCTATGCGTCGAATAGAATTTGTTGGACCTCAGGTGGGTGAAGAACTAAGAGAGCAGGGTGGCCTGGCCATGCTGATCGCATTATTTTGTATTATGATTTATGTGGGTTTTCGCTTTCAAATGAAATCTGCATTCAGTGCAATACTGGCATTAATACACGATGTAATTATTACGATTGGTGTATTTTCCGTCGTCCAAATGCCATTTGATTTAACCGTATTAGCTGCAATACTTGCGGTTATAGGTTACTCATTAAATGACACAGTGGTGGTACTTGATCGCATACGGGAAACTTTCCGGGCGCAGCGTAAAGGTACAGCCTTAGAAATATTAAATAAGTCTATTAACGGCACATTATCACGAACTATAATGACTTCATTAACTACATTGCTGGTGTTAAGCGCTCTGTTTATACTCGGCGGAGAAATTATTCACGGCTTTGCATTTGCACTTATTGTGGGTGTATTTATAGGTACCTACTCATCCGTTTATGTGGCAAGTAATAACCTGGTAATAATGGGCGTTACTAAGCACGACTTCCTTGAACATGCCAAAGAAAACGAAGAAATAGATGATATGCCATAATTTATAAGTGTTGAAAGGCACTTACGTAAAGTGCCTTTTTTATTTATCATCTATAATCATTATGCAAACTCAATTATGAGAAAATTATGAGCTTCAAAATATATTTATCCGGTGAAATACACAGCGACTGGCGTGAAAAAATAACCAGCGGTGTTGCTGAAAAAAGCCTGAATGTAGAAATAATGTCTCCTGTTACTAACCATGAAGCCAGTGATGATTGTGCTGAAAAAATTCTTGGTGCTGAAACTGAGGCATTCTGGAAAGATCATAAAGCAGCTAAAATTAATGCTATTCGTATTCGTAAACACATAGAAGATGCAGATCTTGTAGTAGTTCGCTTTGGCAATCAGTACAAACAATGGAATGCCGCGTTTGATGCAGGATATGCGGCTGCACTAGGAAAATCCATTATCACTCTACACGACGAAGAGCTTACCCACGCATTAAAAGAAGTTGATGGAGCCGCACAGGCAGTGTGCTCTACCCCGGAACAGGTTGTAGAAATTTTAGCTTATACACTAAATCAAAAATGAGGAATAAAAATGAGAAATCGGTCCACTAAAACACTTGTTGGAATCATCTCATTTTCACCACCAAAATCATTTATTTCTATTTCATTTCTATACCATTTTTTATTAACTATAAATTTATTATTTGCCTCAACTGTATATGCCGCAGGGGGCCGGATTGAAGCACTACAAATGCCCGCCTGGTTTGAAAGGCAAGGAGTACTTTCTGCACTTAAACCAGGCTTAATTCTACAGCCTGGCGATAAATTGATAAGCGGAGCAAATGCGCGCTTACTGATTAAAATGGATGAAGGCAGCCTGGTGAAACTCGGTGAAAATGCCGAATTAAATTTTGATAAACTAATCCCTGCCGAGGAAGAGCAGGGATTTTTTGAAGCCACCTTACGTCTGATCAAAGGCGCTTTTCGCTTTACTACAAGCACATTAGGAAAAAAAAGAAGACGTCAGGTCAGTGTCAGCATTGGCTCTATAACCGCTGGAATTCGCGGTACCGATATCTGGGGCAGCTCTACAATAGATAAGGATATATTATGCTTGATTGAAGGAAAAATCACTGCAAAAAGGGCCGGTGAACCTGAGTTTCAAATGAAAGATCCTCTGTCATTCTATATTGTGCCAAAAAACAAACCAGCACTCCCAGTTGCTCCAGTACCTGAAGGCAAGCTGGCGAAATGGGCAAATGAAACTGAACTACAGGAGGCTACCGGCATCCTTAGCATAGATGGAAAGTGGGCGGTTAATTTAATGTCCGTAACCAATAATGCGTCGGTTCGTCCAGTCATGGCATCACTTACTGCAGCTGGTTACGCAGCGCAGATTGAAAGCACCGTAATTAAAGGCAGGAACTGGTACCGCTTAAGGGTAAATGGTTTTAAAACACGGCAAGATGCCAGTGCATTTGCAAAAACTATCGAGGGAACTCACGGCATCGTAAGCCCCTGGATTATTAAGTTTTAACTAATATAGTAATTACTTTATATGTTATATCAGAAAATTAAATGTTATTTTTTATTCGCCTCAACATAAGCCCGCGTTTTCAAAATACTATCAATGATATTTGCCGGCGTATGAGGGGCTGTGAGTATTGACTGTAAATCTCCATTGGGATTAACTAACATTAAAGCAGAACTATGATCCATCAAATAGTCATCATTTTTAATATCACCACTCGCACCCACCGCTTTTCGGTATACGGCATTTAGTTGCTGAGTTAACTGCTTAATTTCATCTACTTCACCGGTTAAGCCCGTAAAATCTTTATTAAAATATTCGACATAGGGCTTCATCACTGCGGGAGTGTCACGTTGTGGATCTATCGATAAAAAAATCATCTGTGGAGGCTGTATTTTTTGCTCCCGCATAAATCCGTCTACCTGATTCAAAACATTTAAGGTAGTAGGACACACGTCCGGGCAATGTGTATAGCCTACAAATATTAAACTCCATTGATTCTTAAATAACTTTTTCGTCACTTTATTGGAGTGCTGATCCAGCAATTCAAAATCTTTAAGACTTTTAGCAACCGGATAAATTGCTCCCTGAATCGCTTCCGGTTTAATGGATGGTTGATCATCATTCTGACCAAGCCAGAGACCTGCAGCCATCGCGATCAGTGCTGCAAGGAACATCAGGGTTATAGTCTGTTTATTCATGATATTTAATCTATACTCAATTTATTATGAAAAAGGCTGCATTGATTATAACCTGTAAATAGAAGTTCGAACAAACATTCTAATACCCACTGATCATTTAACGCATATTCTTGCATACTTAAGCGCCAGAAAACAATCACTATATAACAAACAATTAAGTGTGTGTTAATTCGATACAAAATTGTCGAGTATCAAGTAGTTAACATACCGGAAGCGCTGAATCATCTATAGTGCAGTATATTTCTTAGTCAACAGTAGATAAATAACCCCAAAAATTAAAAGACTTTAATAATTTCATTTTGATATCAATCAATTATGAACAAGAGACCAGGAAGTATAGTGTTACCTATCTAAACTGTTGCATATCATAATGAATAACTCAAAAAAAACACCCAGCATGCCGAATATTTTTTCAGCACCGTTAAAATTACTACCCCCTAAAGCTCATTCGGGAGCTTTGGTAAAATTTTTGAATTATATTTTGGCACAAAACATTAATGAGGGTGATCTTGACTTTCTTGCAACCAAAAGAGTCTGTATTTTTGTGGCCGATATTAACATTAAATATTATATTAGCTTAAAGAAAAAGCATTTGGTTGCATTAACACCTGATGGTAACAATGATATTGAAATCATGGCGAATGTATTTGATTTTCTGCAACTTGCCGCTCGTCAGCAAGATCCAGATACCCTGATGTTTCAACGCAGATTGGTTCTTCAGGGAAACACTGAACTAGGGCTTGAGATTAAAAATCTGTTAGACAGCATAGATATAGATTCATCAAGCCATTTGACAAAAATAGAGTATCTGTTACAAAAAGGTTTACCGGTTTATAACAAGCTATTTGGATAATATTAATTCGATAAAATGGGAGTGGTTTTCTAAAAAGCGCTCAGCCTATTATAATATCTTAATCGGTAAAGTAGTCTTCTGGCATTTTTATCATCTTCAAATTCACTTCTATCATGTAACACATTATTACTGACTAGCCCCCAACCTGACTGCAAAGTTAATCGAAAAATTGCGGGGTCATGACTGTGCAATATGTCATCCAGTGCTTTTACAGCCGCCTGAGTTATGTCATCTTTTTTCCAGATCACATTATGTGCCCTGGCGGTATAACGCATGTGTAAATAATCATCAGTAAAAGAGAAAACCGGGCCCTTTCTCGCGGGCCTTATAACATCTCGACCTTTTATATTGGGCGGAATAATCATTACATCATGTGACATTAATGCGTGTATAAATTCTGGATTCTTATCTCGTAATCGAATATAGGCAATTTCATGGTCCATGATGGAATTTTCGCCACCACTTTTTGCGGGTCTTACACAATGTAAGTTTAATGCATGAATTTGTTTGTCGAGGGTATTGTAATAACCATCTGTATGCCAGTGAATTGCTTTATTTGAATAGGGGATATATCGTTCACGCCCCTGCATATTTGATACCTGCAAAGAAGTTATACCATCATCATCCGAACCCATATTGTTATCTAGTGTTTTTAAAGATAACTGTTTCGCTAGTTTAGATGCTATGCGCTTATCCGGATTATCTACAGACTGACTAATATAAATCGCCATATTAGTTTTATTACAACGTTGAATAATAGCATCACGTTCGGTATGCGTTAAACTCATTGGATTATTAATTTCGACGATCAATTGTTCAGCTTTGTCTGGATAATTATATAATTTTTCATCCCGCCATCTTTCATATTCACTCTGGTTATATAAGTCAAATGGACTATTAGTTTTGGAAATGTTTTTTATAGTCATGCAGGTACCTCAGTTAAACAATGTAAATCCATTCCGCTTTCACCATACCAGTAACCATTACAGCTACCTCCAACAGGCATTAAATCTTGCAACTCCTGATTAGCTTTCTTAATATTATAATTATCATGTAAGGCCCTATAAAAAATATCTATAATTTTTGGTGTATGATTAAAAGAGGGACTAATACGGAATATATTCACTTTTAAATCCTTTAATTCTTCCATTGCAGATATTAAATTTGTGGTTTTTGCAGACTGTGTCTGTATCCCGTTTAAAACTAAAAATTTCTGCTTCTCCTGAGTCGACAATAATAAACCATCAGGATAGTCCAGGCAGCAATACTGACAATCATCTTTAGGCAGATTATGTGACCTGGCAGTAAAACATCTGGCGGAATAGGCCAAAGGTAAACGTCCATAAACCATAACTTCAGTTTCAATATCTTCAGGCTTGGAATTTTGCATATCGGCTAGTGCCTCACGGGATAATTCAACCGGTAGCACCCAACGTTTTAAACCCAGATTAACTAACATTTTTAAACTCAATGGATTATAAACATTTATTGCCGGGCCTGTGACAAATGGTTTTCCTTGTAGTAATTGAACAGCAGACATATCATTCGCTTCAACCATAAATTCATTCATTTTACATAATGATTTTAGAGCCGCTATTTCAGAGTTTGCTTCAATTAAGGTCATACTGGAAAGTACAACTTCTTTTCCTACTGCTTGCAACTGGTGCGCAATATCTAGCCAGTCATTACGCCTTAGTAATTTTCTTTTCGAGCAGACAGTTTCACCTAAATAAACAATATCAATCTGACTCTTTGAAATTTTTTTATAAAATTCAAACATTGTGCTTTTATCCCAGTAGTACTGGACAGGCGCTAATGATAATTTAGGTATTCCATTCATATTATTGCCAGGGCCTATGATAAGCGCCTAGTGTGGTGCTTCTACCCTCAGAAACAGAATGTAATGTTTGCATCCATTGTTCCTGTGGCACATAGTTTTGCGAGTTTTTTTCACAGGAATCAAGCGCAGCACGCCAAACCTGCGTAACCTGTTTCACATAAGCCGGGCTACGTTGTCTGCCTTCAATTTTAATTGCCGCTATTCCCATGGCCTGTAATTCAGGTAACAGGGCAATAGTATTTAAACTGGTGGGTTCTTCAATCGCATAGAATGTATCGGCTCCAACTTTGAAACGCCCCTTGCACAAAGTGGGGTAGGCGGCTGGTTCATCATCATCATATTGATCAATTAAAATATTATTTAAGCGTGTCTGTAATCCGCCCTCTGTTTTTATCCATTCAACTGCACTGGCAGGGGAGCATGCACCAAAAGTATTTGGGGATTGCCCGGTAACATAGGATGATAATAAACATCGCCCTTCAACCATTACACATAAACTTCCGAAACCGAAAACCTCAAGTGGTACTGGGCTACTTTGCGAAACCTGATCAACCTGCTTTAACGAAAGCACGCGTGGCAATACCACACGTTGTATTGAAAAATTTTCATAGAAAAAACGTATTGATTCAACATTCGTTGCAGATCCCTGAACGGATAGGTGCAAACGTAAGTCAGGGTATTTAGAAGACGCATAATCCAGCACACCTATATCAGCAGCAATTAAAGCATCAAATTTTAATTTTGCTGCAAGATCCACCGCCTGTTTCCAGCGTATCCATCCGGATGCCTGGGGGTAAGTATTTATTGCCAGGTAAACTTTACAGCCACGTTGATGAGCATACTCTATACCCACCATAGATCTTTTTTCATTAAAATTTAAACCCGCGAAATGTCGTGCATTAGTATCATCCTTAAAACCAATATAAACCGCATCGGCCCCGTTATCAACCGCAACCTTTAATGCGGGTAAATTTCCTGCAGGACAAACCAGTTTCATTTTATTTATATTGCTTGTTGTATTCATAATTAATTTGTCACTGGATAATTAACGTTAACAGTATTAGATAATTTACGCCTATGTAACTCACGGGTAATTCCATTTATTACCTGCCATTTCTTTGCGCACCAGCCAGGCGCTAATAAAATATCATTAGATGCTGTCGCCGTTACCCGGTGGAAAATAATTTCCGGTGGCGTCATTTCAATTAGATCGGCAGCACTATTAATATATTCAAGCAGGTTTAGGGGCGTGTATTTTTCACTCAACCACTGCCTTGCGAGTTGCGTACCTTTTACCACATGTAAAGGATGCAACTTTAAACCCTCAACACCTTCATTTAATACACGAGACAAGGTTGTCTCATAATGATAATTGCTTTCACCGGGAAGACCAATAATTAAATGCGTACAAACTTTTAACTGTCTAGTATGAGCGGCATGAATCGCCCTGCAATATTCTAAAAATCCATGTCCTCTGTTGACCCGCTTAAGAGTTACATCAAAAGCTGATTGCAACCCAAGTTCCAGCCATATTTCATAACCATTTTTCTGATAATCAGCAAGTAGATCTAACACGGAATTCGGTACACAATCTGGACGTGTTCCAATTGAAAGACCAATTATACCTGATTCTGATAATGCCTGATCGTAAAGTAATTTCAATTGATTAATGTCACCGTAAGTGTTGGTGTACGCCTGAAAATATGCCAGATATTTTTTTGCACCGGTACGTTTGCGTATAACACAGCCACCGGCAGAGAGTTGTTTGCTGATATTATCTGGATGGCGTGCATTTGGATTAAAAGAAGTAATATTACAGAAAGTACAACCACCTACGCCTTTTTTTCCATCGCGATTAGGACAGGTTAAATTCGCATTTAATGATATCTTATGGATGCGTTCACCGTACTTCCGTTTCATTGACTGACCGAAGGTATTTACGTAATCTGAAAGTATCATATGTGTAGTAACACGATTTGCTAATAATTTAAACGTAGCTGAATTTAACACTTCGTTTATGCTACCAACAATGATACAGGTCAAGTTATTTTAACAGGGATGATTATTAGTTATGAATTCGATCAATATTTAATTTACTTTACCTTTCAGATAAGGCGCATAATCCTGATCACAACCATTGATATGATTTATCAACCAGGATTTTAAATACTGTATAACATCATCAACGGTTCCCTTATCATGGTGCCTGTAAGCATTGATAAATTCTACAGCCTTTGCAATCATTATTTCATGTTGCTGCCTGTGTTCTTCAAAATTCGGATAGTCACATTCTTTCATCATGTCTTCTTCTCTTGAAAAATGATATTTTGTATAATCTACAAGCTCATTCAAAATTTCATCAACCGTTCCATCTTCAGTTGTATAATGAGATGCGGTTTGCAATTGATTAATCATACCGAGTAATTTTTTATGATCATTGTCGATTGAATCAATACCAACACTGTACGAGTCTTTCCACTTTACAAATCGTTTAGCAACAATTTTGTCATGAATTATGGGGATAATTACTAACATGGCAATTAGCACCCAGGGAAGAGGATGACCAAATCCCAACATAAAGCCCAGGACAATCATCACCAGCAAAGCCAAAATGAGGACGGACAGTATAAACATGCTGATGCCTTTAGTGACGATAGACATGTACTTTTTACTCCTGAATTTTTATAATATTTTAGGGTGGTTAAAGTATAATCAGTGTTGATAGAACAATACTAGTTGAAATAAATCACTTAGAATATTAATGTAGCTTTATTTTACAATATATTAATTGATTTGAATCAAACTCCAATTCCTGTAGTCTGTTTAACTAGGTTTGCATTAGTGAGCTATTCATAAACCAACAGCCTGATATGCAAGAACAACTTACTCATTTTTCTAAAGATACGCTCGGATATGCCAAAAAATGGCTACTAAGTTCCAGTATATTTTTGATTAATTTGTCCTTTTTATATCCCGCATTCAGCTGCGCATCCACAAATCAGTTAATTCATGAAGATTCGCCCTATTTATTACAACATGCCCATAATCCAATAAACTGGTATGCATGGAACGAGAAGTCACTAAGTATGGCCCGTAATGAAAATAAACCGATATTTTTATCTATAGGCTACACAGCCTGCCATTGGTGTCAGGTGATGGAAAAGCAAAGCTTTAATGATAAAAACATCGCCAACCTCTTAAATAAACATTTTATATCTATAAAAGTCGATAGGGAAAGCAATCCTGAAATCGATGAATTTTACGGCAATGCGGTTATGTTTTTTCGAGGACAACAAGGCTGGCCTATGTCATTATTTCTAACACCTGATGCGAAACCATTTAATGGAGGCGGTTATTATAATCGACAAAATTTTGAAGCATTGATAATTGAAATGTCTGACTACTGGAACAACCATAAAAATGATGCCATCACAAAAGCCGATAACGTAATTCAATCATTACAGTTAAGTAATCAGATCAAAAATTCATCATTGCAGCTGAATGAAACTCTCAGAAATAAGTCTGTGAAAAGCCTACTGTCTATTTCAGATAATTATAATGGCGGATTTGGTGAAACCAATAAATTCCCACGTGAGCCATGGCTTTTATTTTTATTAAGTGATAGCTATGGAAAATCAGATAAGAGTGAATCACTAGCTGCATTGCGTATAACACTATCAAAAATGGCACTCGGGGGCATTAATGACCAGTTAGCTGGAGGCTTTCATCGCTATGCAACTGATCCATACTGGAAGCGCCCGCATTTTGAAAAAATGCTATATAACCAGGCATTATTAATTCGCATATACTTAAGGACAAATTCAATTCATCCTGACATTTTATACACACAAACAGCAAAAATGACCATTGATTTTTTAATTAATGAATTACAGAACCCACTGGGGGGATTTTATTCCTCTTTAAATTCAGACACAGAAGGGGAAGAAGGTGCTTTTTATACATGGTCGATAGAAGATTGGAACAATGCACTCACAAAAGAAGAAAGATCATTATTTTCTGATTTCTATGATATAGACGAATATGGTGAGACTGAGAATAAAAAAAACACTTTATATATTTCAACATCATTAAGAGAATATTCAACAGAAAAAGGCATTCCATATGAAAAACTTCAAACTCACTTAAATAACACCAAACAAAAATTATTAAAAACACGGAATCTTCGTACAAAACCTGCAATTGATAAAAAAATAATTATGGGATGGAATGGACTAGTTATAACTGCATTGTCCGAAAGCTCACTCTATTTAAATAATCCACAATACCTATCTATCGCTATAACTACTGCAAATTATATCTGGGATAACATGCAGAAAAACGGTGATTTTTATCGCGTCAATTACAATAGAAAAAACTCACATCCAGCTCAACTCGACGATTACGCATATTACCTACAGGCGTTAATCAGTTTATATGATATAGATGCAAATACGTTGTGGTTAAACCGGGCGATTACAGTTACTAAAATACTGCAGGATAAATTCTGGGATGAAAAAGAGGGCGGTTATTATAATACACCTGTCGATAATGCAAACAGCCTGCCCTATAAAAGCAAATACGCCTATGATAAAACCCTTCCAGCTGGTAATGCGATTATTGCTCAAATGCTTGTCCGCCTCCACCGACGCACAGGAAATATCCAATATAGTGATTTAGCTAAGCGTATATTTTCCACTTTTTCATTGAATGCCCATGAAACACCCAGCGCGTATTCATCATTACTAATAGCAGCGCATGAAATGCAAAACAACGAGCAGGATTTCCCCATTTATATTGCACAGGGACATATCAGAATAGATGCATATATATCTACTCATTCAACCCTACATACTAAACAGAATAAAATAAATACTGAAAACATTTATAAAAGAACATATAACCTCACCATTAATATAGAGATGGACGATAAATGGCATATCAACGCAAACCAGGTATCAAATAAACAACTTATACCGACAAAAATTGAATTAAGTAATTTTGAGAAAAATACCCCGGCCAATTGGAAATTTGATAATATTAACTACCCTCAGGGAATTTCAGTTGAAACACAATTTAGCCATCAGCCACTAACATTATATCAGGGAAAAAGTCAGATACAGGCTCAACTTAGCCAGTACGCTAGTCATATAAATCCCGTTGTACAATTAAAGCTGCAGGCTTGTAATGAAAAAATTTGTTTAGCACCAGAAGATTTAATACTATACCCCAGATTAATTAATAGTGATGTTAATTATCAAAAATCAATAGATTAAAATATAATACCATGTATATTTTACAAACAACTAAAGAGAGCTCGTGTGGATAACAGCAAAAAAATTGAACAAATGGTATTAACCAGTATTGACACAGCAAAGGCCATGCTTGATGAGTATGAGACTGTTATACCCTTTGGTATACGCTGTTATGCTGACTCTGAAGACATGAAAATGAATTGTCCCGGCGATGATAAGCCTGATGCTGACTGGAATGAACAAATAGATATGGTCATCAATGAGCTAAAAGCGTTTGTCAGCGACGAAGCAATATTTGCTACAGCTTTAGTTACAGAATTACAATCCGATGAATCAACTGGCCTGGGCTTACAGATAGAGACTGAATTATCATCTGTTTTGTTTGTTTACCCATATAAGAAAATTGGCGATGACTGGGTTATAGACGAACCAATTCAAACAGACCAGTTATTAAACACCGTATTTTAACGAGCATATACATTGACAGAATCCAGTCTTGCCCAAACAGGTTATGAAAATTATTATCAGATGCTTTCTGATAAAGTTCGCATGGATGCTTATAGAGATGCAATATTTAAAACAGTAAAACCCGGCGATATTGTTGTTGATATGGGTGCGGGGACTGGATTACTAAGTATCTGGGCATTACAGGCCGGTGCGAAAAAAGTTTATGCTATTGAAAAAACGGATGCAATTAATCTTGCTAGAGAAGTCGCTAAAGCTAATAATTATCTTGATAAAATCGAATTCATCAACAGCAACTCAATTGATGTTGAATTACCCGAGCTAGCAAACGTTCTGGTTTCAGAAACACTGGGTAGTTTTGGTATAGATGAAAACACATTACAGTTTACCAATGATGCACGTAAGCGTTTTCTAGTGAAGGGTGGTAAGCTTATTCCTGAGTCAATTACCTTATATGTGGCGCCTGTTAGTAACCCAGAGGTTTATAACAAAGTTGATTTTTGGCGACATATTCCAGATATAAATTTTTCCCCTGCATTTGACCTTTTTTCAAAAAAAATAATGATCGAAACGATAAATAACCATGACTTACTCTGTGAGCCAACATGCATTGCAGAAATAGATTTATCAAATATAACTGAAGAAATATTCAATACGCGCCTTTACATGAAAATACAAAGATCCGGTGTTTTACACGGGGTAGCAGGGTGGTTTCAGTGCAAACTATGTGAAGGTATTGAAATTAACACTTCACCGGATAATGCCTCTACTCATTGGAAGCAGGCTTTTTTTCCTTTCAAAGACCCCATAGATGTAATTACCGGCGATGTACTTGACTGGTCGGTGACGGTTGGCGCAAAAGATAAAAACAGTGATGACACACAAATTGCCTATGACTATCGCTGCACCCAGTTAAAGAACGAAAAACAGCATATTCAATCTTTAAATATTGGACGTAATGAGCCTTGTCCTTGTGGTAGTGGTTTAAAATACAAAAAATGCTGCATGCATTGAAACCTATACCACTAAATATATTTAGACCTGTTTCGATGGTCATTTATTTGTTCTTATATTCTCAATAATAATTGATCTAACAGCATCTTAAGTGCTTCTGTTTCAATACCACTTTAGTGGTAATTTGTATTTTATAAGATTTTTCAAAACTGTATTATAACTGGCGATTATGCGCATTATTTATTACGCTGTTTTAAACAAATGGAGAGATAAATGTCTGAACCTGAAAGATACCCGAGAGTACCGGACGCATTTATTGAGGAAATCGATGTCAGACTTTTCTGGTGTAAAAAACACAATGAAAAATTAGTGGGTGAAGAAAAACTGGAGTTTATGACTTTGCATGATTTGCAGGATATTTTTGATGTGTACATTGATAATGCAGCATTGAACTTCTGGCATGTTAAAACCCGTCACGCAAGAGTATTACAGCAGTTGATAAAACACCGTATTAAAATCAATCGGTATTTATATTTTGTTGAACAAAAACCTTGTCAGGGATACTCTGATTAAGTTTTAGAATTTCGCTCTACTGCCCAGACAGCTGCTTCAACTCTACTACGTAAATTAAGTTTCTTTAGCAGGTGCTTAACATGAACTTTAACCGTACCTTCTACAATATTCAATTTTCGGGCAATGTTTTTATTACTTAATCCTTTGGTAATATGGGATAATATTTCTTCTTCACGCCGAGTTAAATCCGCTTCTTTGCGGGATTCATTTTGTTGCTCCTGATGTAGCCCACGTGCAATCAGCTCTGACACTTTCTGACTAAGGACAATATGCCCGTTAATGACCTGATGCAAACGCTCGAGCATATCCTCTGGCTCCATGTCTTTAAGCAGATAACCATCCGCACCAGCTCTTAAAGTCGCCACGATATCTTTTTCATTATCTGATACTGTTAAAATAATAACCCGGCTATCAATCTCAGCAGATTTTATCGCCTGTAATGTTTTTAAACCATCCATTATCTGCATATTAAGATCAAGCAAAATAATGTCCGGTTGTAATTTATTGGCCATTTCAAGACCATCATTACCATTATCGGCCTCTGCGATAACATTAAAAGAATCATCCAGGCAAACCAGATCTTTAATACCTCTGCGGATTAACGGATGATCATCAATTACTATAATAGAATACACTGCTTAATTACTCATTTTTCTGTTTATGTTTACCGGTACAATATTATTTATAGGTGTAAATTCGAGCGTTATTGTAACGCCACCCTGGGAGTTATTTTTTATTTCAAAACTACCATTTAAGGTTTTTGCTCGCTCTTTCATAATACTGAGACCATAATGATGTGTTTGAGATTTTTCTACCAAAAGGCCAGCACCATCATCTTCTATGCATACCCGAATAATACCCGATGAATCATATTGTAATGTCAACTTTGCCGTACTCGCATTAGCATGCTGTACAATATTTGATAACGCTTCACGAATCAATTGTAAAATATGAATTTCCTCATTTGGTGATAAATCACAATATGTAATTTGATTATCACATTCAATAAGGGTTTCACTACGTTCATTAAATTCAACAACTGTTTTTAATACTGCTTCATTAAAATTTTCACCATCTATTTTTAAGCGAAATGTGGTTAGTAACTCACGTAGTTCTTTATATGCACTGTTAAGTCCTACTCTTAATTCAACGATTACATTTTCAGCAACCAATTTTGAATCGGGTTTGTTTATCAGGGCCTGTAAGCGACTCACCTGAATTTTCATATATGTGAGTGATTGTGCCAGAGAGTCATGTAATTCCCGTGCAATAGCACCACGTTCTTCCATTAGTGACAGGCGCCTGGTTTCAGCCGCTTGCTGTGAAATTTTAATCGCAATACCTATATGACCCGCAATGCTTTCCAGTATTTTTAGTTGCCAGGGTTCAATAAACTTTTTACTTTCAGACTCATTATCAGTAGCCTGCATTATTAAAACACCGTACTGCTGCTTTAGATCGCTGATGGGAATACTAATATAACGGGTTTCATTGCCTGCTTTATTACTGATATTTATAAACTGGCTATCTCCCTGGCCGAGGCATTTCTGACATTTTTGCTGCTCGCAAAGTAAGTGGCTGAAATCCTCTGTTTGCAGTGTTGAGGCCAGCATCGCTGCATTTTCATTTTCGTTGGCACTTAAACAGATGGCACCTTTTCCTGTATTTATCAACTGTTCAATATCTTTTAAAATTGTGTCAAAAGTAATCTGCGGGGAGGGTGCTTCGTTTAAACGTCTTACCGTTTTATAAAGTAACTCCATTGAGCGATTACTCTGCTCAAGATCAATTGTCTTTTGCTTTACGCGATTTTCCAGATCAGTATATATTTGTGAAAGATCTTCCGCCATGGAATTAAAAGCTTTTCCAAGTTGCCCCAGTTCATCTTTATTTGTATAAGAGGTACGAAAAGAAAAATCACTTTTACTGGTGCGCTCTGCAGCGAGTAAAAGCTGTTTGAGTGGCATATGCACCCGTTTATACACAAGTATTAGCGCCGCGAAAACCAGTATTACTGTCATTGCTAATGCAACAAACTGATAAAGACGTAAACGTTTTATTTTTGTTTCAGAATCTTGCTCAAGCAGGCTAACCAGTTGATCTATATCATCAACAAAGTCTGACACCACTAAAAAATATTGATTACGTAAATTAATGACAGCGCCTTCACTGATTATCATATCAAGATTTTCATTAGCCTGGCTCTCAGCAATACCATCCAGATAAATATCAAATATAGGTTCAATCCTTTCATTCCATTGCCTGTTAATATTATTATATGAAACACGTAAGGGATGATTGATATCTACGGGTAATATGCCGGTTAAATTCGGGCTGTGTAAATGTTGTTTAAATTCATTTACCAAAGACAGGGTAGCCTGATAATGCGTTTCATCCGGCAAGTCATGTATAAGACTACTGGCAATTCGATATGAGCGCATACGCAATGCACCAGATTCATTTATCGCAGTCGCCTGCCCCTGTATTGTATCTGCAATAAATAAAGAGGCCGCCATACTGGTGATTGCAAGCAGTGTAATGCTTGCCATTAGTACGCCCAGACTTAATAATAATGAGTGCCGATTTTTCATAAATTTGCTGTTTTGATATAGGTTTAATTATTAAGTGTAATATATGCTTGTTAAAGTATTGATCCTGATCAACTAAACCTTCTCTACTACCAAAGAATAATTGTCATTACTCAACCGACCATTTTGACTGAAAAAACAAGTTAAAAACATATTAATCAATTAGTTACAGAGAATAACTATCTACCACTTTAGTGGTAGCTTTGCCCCGCATTTCAAACCGAATCCTGATTTCAGCATATAGACCTGCATACTGGTTCATGTAAAGTTGCGTTACAGCATTTAAGGCATTTTTTAATTAATCACTGCTGGAATTTTTTGGTAATGATTTTAATCAAAATATTTTATATGAATTATAACGAGAAAGGGGAAAAATATGATGCGTCACAAACAGCTTGTTAGCGGGGTTATGAGTTTAGCCCTGTTAGCACTTAGCCCGATGGGGTTTGCTGCTTCATCAGCTGCAATTCAAGAAGGTAAGCAGCTCTTTGACATGAATTGCATGGCCTGTCATCAGGCGGACGCAATTGGCAAAGCCGGTTTTGCTCCATCATTAACTAATAAAGAATTATTGAGTGTTGCCTCGGATAAATTTTTTATGTCGACGATCAGGGATGGCAGGGCTGGAACTGGTATGCCACCCTTTGCCCATTTAGGTAAAAAGAAAATTAAAAATATTGTGGCCTTTTTACGCTCCCATGAAACGCTACCCCAACGTTCAAAGCAAATTGATGCACAGCCCAATTCATACGGAGATCCCAGAAAGGGTGAGTTATGGTTTACCCAGATTTGTGAAAACTGTCACGGTATAAATGGTGAAGGTTATGGTGCAGGTGTTGCCGGACCCGCCATTGGTAAGCCTGGCTTTTTAAATAAAGTATCGGATGGTTTTATTCGTGAAACCATTAAAAACGGCCGCTCCAATACACGTATGTTGGGTTTCTCCGGCCCAGATGGACTCGCCAATTTAAGAGATTCAGAAATTGATGACGTTGTTGCTTTTTTGCGCAGCCTTAATAAAAAACGTTAAGCCGACAGAAAATCGCGAACAATAACTTTACAGTAAACTTTTAATGGGAATTAAAGAATTATGAAACGTAAAAAAGATCTTTCCCGACGTGACTTTATTAAAAACAGCACGTTCATCTCCGGTTCAGCTGCAGGCGCTGGGCTATTTGTTGGTAATAATCCTGAGCTGGAAGCAGCTCCCAGTGCTTCTAAAAAAGAAGCTAAACGAACCACCGCACTGGCTCAGTGCCCGTACTGTGGAGTAGGCTGTGGAACGATTATCGTATCTGAAAACGGTAAAATTGTTTCCATGCGCCCAGACAAAGACCATCCAACAAACTATGGTTTGCAATGTATCAAGGGGTTAACCGCTGCCGAACCAATTTATGTTGATCGCATGGAAGGTGATGCCTATGTGCGAAAAGATGTTTGGGCCGAGTGGAATAAACCTGGCCACGGCGATATGGAATTTACCAGTAAAACAAAAAATGCCTTTGGTGATGAATTATTTGATCGGGTGCCTTACAAAAAAGCCTCCGACATGGTGGCACACAAAGTCGCTCACCTTGCAAAAAAATATGGCGGCAACTCCATTTCGTTATATGGTTCAGGCCAGCTCACCATGGAAGGCCAGTATTTAGAAAATTTATTTATGAAAGGCGTACTGGGCTCAAACACCATTGAGGCTAATGCTCGCATGTGTATGACCTCGGCGGTAACCGGTTACTTTGCAACTCTGGGTTCAGATACGCCGCCGTTAGCTTATGATGATTTAGAGCTAACCGACATGGTAATGCACTTTGGCCACAATGCCCGTGAATCTCATCCGATTATTTACTGGCGTATTGCGGATCATAAAAAGAAAGAAGATATACCTACGGTAATTGTTGATCCACGTTGGACCGGTTCTAGCCAGGGTTATGCGGATATTAATCCGAAAAATCATGTGCACTTACCGGTTATGAACGGTGATATCAGTTTACTTAATTCGATTGCCCATGTGCTACTCAAAGACCACGATGATGTGGTTGACTGGAAATTTGTTAAGAAACATGCAACGGGCTGGAAAGAATATGTAAAAGAAGTTAAGAAAAACTACAGCCCGGAGCAAGTTCAGGATCGCATGGGTACCGACAAAGTTGGCCCAGACGTGATTCGTAATATCGCTAAGATGTTCGCTGATGCAACACGTAAACGTTTAAAGCGTAGCAAAATGGATCAGGACGGTGATGGTCATGGTGGTGTTATTATTATGTGGGGTATTGGTTATAACCAGCACATCCATGGGCAGCACAATGTTATCTCTATCATCAACCTGTTAACGCTAACCGGTAATCTTGCTAAACCCGGGTGTGGTCCGTTCTCGATGACCGGTCAGCCAAATGCAATGGGTGAGCGTTTCACCGGTGGTTTAACCGGGCGTCTGCCATTTAATATGCCACTGAAAAATGCCAAGCATCGTAAGCATATGGCTAAACACTGGGGCGTTCCTGAGAAAAATCTGATTACTGCAATGAAGGGTGACAATAAAGGTATGGCCATTGGCATGATGGAGCGCGCTATAAAAGGCGATGTGAAAGCCATGTTCCTGGTTTACGCAACCCATATCGATTTACCGGATCAACATAACCTGGTACGTCCAGGCTTAATGAAAACGTTTAATGTGGTACAGGAAATTTATCGTCACGCACCGAACAATTTATTTGCTGACGTTATTTTCCCGGCGGCAACCTGGGGTGAAGTTGACGGGGTTTATATAAGTTCTGAACGCCGAATTAATATCTGCCAGGCCGGTGGTACACCACCGCCGGGATGTTTACCGGATATGGATATGGTTATTGACAAGGGTAAGGAAATTGCCGATCTATTGGGTCTTGATGGAAACAAGATTTTCCCATGGGGAAAAAACAAGCATGGTTTCTATGATGCAGAGCAGGTTTTCCGTTCAGTAATCGAAGCTTCGGCAGGTACCGATACTGACCTGACGGGCATGTTGGAAGTTGAAAAGATTGATGGTACAGGATTGTATCAGCAGCTAATTGATTTACGCGGTATTCAATGGCCAGCACCGACTTACACCATTGCCAAAGATGGTGGAGCCAAACGTCGTTTCATGGGACAGGAAGGGGTCTGGGATTCCAAGCCTTATGGTTACTTCCGCACCAGTGATGGCAAGGTTCATATGAAACTGTGTAAGCAGGATTACAGTCAGCGTAAGGAAATCACCAAAAAGCTGATGGAATTCGGTGTTAAGAAAGATCATTTCGTTATTGATAATCTTGACCTGCTTAAGAAAGCTCGTGATATGGGACTGACACCAGATTTACCCGATGAAGAACACCAGGGTAAAAACTGGAAGAAGGTGCCCGATGATAAATATCCGTACTGGTTAGGCCTGGGTGTGGTGTATGAACATTTCCATACAGCAAAATCCAACCGCAGCCCGACGACTCGACGCCTGGTACCGGAAATGTATGTAGAAATGCACGAAGACGATGCCAAGGCACTGGGTATAAAAGACGGTGATCAGGTTCGCCTGGTAACCCGACGTGGCCATTACCAGGCACGTGCTCAGGTGGGTACGAACAGTATTGTTCGTCCGGCACGTAATTCAGTTCCACCGGGGTATTTGTTCAGCCCATGGAATCTATCTGTTGCTGATAGTGCGGACCCGAAGAAAAACAAATGGCTGGTAAATGGTGTTTCCAGTCGCTGCTTTGATCCGGTATCCGGACAGGTTGATTTTAAGAAGCTGGCCTGTCGTATTGAGAAAGTTTAACGACAGTTCGATAAACTTAATTTCAATTATGTTGTAACTAATACGGCACACTCTTAGTAGTGTGTCGTATTAATTTGTAAAATATATTATTGAATTTAGATAACAAGACACTAGAAACATACGCATAAAGTAATTTGAAAAATACAACGGATACACCCTGAAAACTTAAAATGGTAGTATGTTTAATCTCAATTGATACATCGAAATTTTACTTTTTATACTCCGATTAGACTAAACCAAAGAGTATTTTAAATTTATGAAAAGACGTCACTTTTTAAAAGATCTGATTGCTGGAGCAGTCGCCACTACAGTGTTGAAATCATCCATTGTCGAGGCTGCGTTCGCACCACAATCGGGTCAACGATATTTACGTCCACCCGGGTCATTACCTGAAGAAGAGTTTGAAAGCCGTTGTATTCGTTGTGGTCAATGCGGAGAGGTTTGCCCCAATCGTTGCATAGATTATTTTGATCTGGAAAACGGGGTAGGTTCACTAAACACACCTTATATCACTCCACGATCAAAGGCCTGTATTTTATGCATGAAATGTGGGCAGGTTTGTCCAACGGGTGCCATCAAACCATTACAGCGAACCGCCGAAGATATTCTCGGTTATGTAAAAATGGGCAAGGCCCGTGTCGAAAAAGCCCTGTGTTTATCCTATCAGGGAAAAACCTGCGGCGTCTGCTATCGTGCGTGCCCGCTTGCAGATACGGCTATTAAGGTACAGTTACTCGAACAACCCGTTGTGTTAGATGGATGTGTTGGTTGCGGATTATGTGAACGCTCATGCATTCAGCTTCCGCAGGCCATAAAAATAATTCCCAATCATATTAGAAGCCTAACCTGATCATAAAACTTAAAAAACATAACTTATTAATATTGCTGAGAAAGCAAAACTATGAATGAAAACATAAAACCCTTTTTTCTCTGGAAGCATTTAAATAAATTACGCTGGTTAGTTTTAAGCCTGGTATTTTTAATGCTAATTTATTTACCCTTTGCTCATGTTTATCAAACATTTGTAGCATCTTTTTCTTATGACTTACTGGACCCATCTGAAAAAAAATTGTTCGACCTGATGGAAATGCTCACCTCACCGTTTATTTCCGACCCGGCAGTTGATCTGGATGCAATCAAGGGTAATACCTGGTCGGGTAATTTTTTCGGTTATAAAATATCAGATCCATTAGCGGTGGTAGCTCAAATGGCATCCGGGTTAACAGTTTACTGGCCATTCTTTGTGAGTGGTTTAATTCCTATATTTTTAACCATCATTTTTGGACGTTTTTTTTGTGGCTGGATTTGCCCCGCAACTTTTCTGTATGAACTTAATACAAGTTTATCGCTGTTTTTACAGCGCTTCGGTATTAAAACCGGACGCAAACGTTTTGACCCGCGCATAAAATATCTGGTACTTGCCATTGGTATTGGTATTTCTGCCGTCATGGGTTCAGTGCTCATTTCAATGATTTATCCACCGGCAATTATCGGCCGCGAAATTTATTTTGGCATTGCACTAGGCGGCTTTGGAGCGGGGCTGGTATTTTTTGTATTAACCCTGTTATTTGATTTAATGATTTCGCGCCGCGGCTTTTGTCGTTATGTCTGCCCAGGGGGAGCACTTTATTCACTGCTCGGGCACTTCAGGTTATTTCGTATAAAACGCATTGTTGAAAACTGTAATGACTGTGCAAAATGTAATGCGGTTTGTGAATTCGGGCTCGATCCTTTGCATGATGATTTCGGACAGGAATGCAACAACTGCACTGCCTGTATTGCCATTTGTCCCACCGATGCGCTAACGTTTAATATAAAGATAACCGATGATGAAAATCAGGGTCCCGGACATTTAGGCAAGGCCTATAAAAAACACGAACAGGAAAGTTAATCTCACATTATTGTAAGTTAATCACCGTAGTTATGACGGCTGATTTTGCGGTATAAGCCGTAAACTTAAAACAGGATTAATATATAATGCAAAGGCGAAGTTTTTTACAAAAACTAATTTTTGTAGCAAGCACATTCGGCGTGGCGTCAATTCCATATGCGGTTGCTCGTTTACTCGCCCCGGATGAGATGACAAACTTTTCAACTCACTTACGCCCACCCGGTGCACTGCCTAACGAAAGTGAATTTGTTAAGGCCTGTATAGGTTGTGGATTATGTGGTGAAATCTGCCCACCGAAATGTATACGATTTGATAAACGCCAGGGCGGGCTTGCACTCAATGCGCCTTACATTGACCCACAAGTGAAGGCCTGCATACTCTGTATGAAGTGTACCGAAGTTTGTCCAACAGAAGCACTGACAGAAATCCCCAGGGAAGACGTTAGAATGGGTGTCGCGCAAATAGATCGCTCCGCCTGTTATCCCTGGGTAAACCGCGGCGTTTGCGGTGCCTGTGTTGGAATTTGCCCATTGGGTAAAAAAGCCATCGCTTTTGAATTTGCAGATATGTACCGCCCTTACACTAAGGAGGACGGTTGTGTGGGCTGCGGCATGTGTGTTGAAATTTGTCCTCATCCGAGTGTACCGATTAAAATTGTACCGATTGGAGAAGATGTTGTAGCACAACATAATATTTAGTTTTTTATTTCTGATATGATCTCAGAATACATTATCACCCTTATTAAGTAATGAGTTTTTTAGAATGAACAGATTTAAACTAGCAGGTAATTCAGGCAGCATATTGAAATCATTTTTATTAGCAGTTGTCTCTTTATTAATCACCTGTGAAGCGACTGCACATCATGTTTTAGGTCGCCCGGCCTATAGCTTAAATGAAGACTCCAATACACCACCGAGCATGCAGGTTGAAACGCAGATTGGTGATTATTATTTAACTTATATGGTTTTTCCCGCATTTCCTAAACCCGGTGAAAATGGCCGAGTTAATGTTTACGCATCACGTATTGATAATGGCGACACCTTTCAGGGTGATATGACATTTAGCGTTAGAAATGACGGCTGGTTTGTCGATAAAAACGAAGAAACTATTGGCACTCAACAAGTTTACGATGGTGTTTATAGGCAGGGATTTTTATTTAAGGAAAACGGCAACTATATCATTACGGCTAAATTTGAATCCGGTGGTGAGCCCTATGTTATCGACTTTCCCTTACAGATTGGTGAAAGCTCATCTATGGGCCCCGTTGGCATTGCTTTAGGCACAATTGTTCTGGCTTTAATTGGCGTTAACGTTGCCCAGCGTAAACGTTTAGTACGTGAAAAAATTCGTAATACAAGAGACGAGCAAGAGTGACACACCCGGGCTTACCTGAATTTTGGGGAGCCATCATCTGGCTCTTTATGATTGCACTTTCATTGTGGGCAATATTTCAATGGACTTCCAGTAAAAAATCATCTGCAACACATTCATCAAAACATATCAGTTTAGCCAACATTAAACTCCTGCAACCTTTTGTAAAATTTATAACCACATCTGGCTGGCCATTATTAGTCTTAAAAATAATTTCTGTCGCCTTATTTTCGCTGGTTATTTATGCGGGTCTTAATGGCACCCCCATACCTGAAAGAAATATTGCTACTGTTTTAACATGGAATATATGGTGGGCGGGCCTGATTATTTCTATTTTCTTTCTAGGCTCCGCCTGGTGTGCAATATGCCCCTGGGATGCACTGGCCACCTGGTTTGTTAAACCGCGTATATGGATTAAGAATAAACAACTATTAAACATCAACAATAGCCTGCAATTAACACCACCTAAATGGCTACGCAGTGTTTTTCCTGCACTGTTTATGTTTATCGGTTTAACCTGGTTAGAGTTAGGCGTGGGGGTTACCACTAATCCATACTGGACAGCCCTGTTATCTTTGTTAATGGTGGTACTTGCAACTCTTAGTCTGGCCGTTTATAAAAACAAGGTTTTCTGTCATTATATTTGTCCCGTCGGTAGAACGGTTGGTTTCTATGCACAACTTGCTCCCATAGAATTACGTCCAATTAACACTGACATCTGTAAAAACTGCACCACACTGGAATGTTTTAATGGCACAGAAAAAATTGATGCCTGTCCAACACAACTGGTTATGGGAAATTTGAACCAGAATACCTATTGCACATCCTGTGGAAATTGCACGCAAAGTTGTCCTGAAGAAAATATTAGCTGGCGATTGCGCCCACAAAGTAATGAAGCCGTGCAAAGTGCTCGTCCGCACTGGGATGAAGCCTGGTTTATGTTAACGTTACTGGCTTTAACCAGTTTTCATGGCATAACGATGCTTGAATTCTGGGAAAGTTTAATCAGTAAATTTGCACAAACTCTTGGCGACTCAGGCCAGTTACTAACAAGTTTTTCAATAGGATTTGTAATCAGTATACTAATTCCTATTCTAATTTATTCACTTGTGATTTTACTAACACGTTATTTAACCCAAACAAAAATCAAATTTAAAAAATTATTTACCGGTCTGGTTTTTATCACACTGCCTTTAGCCTTTGCATATCATCTGGCACATAATCTCAATCATATGATTCGTGAATCCGTGGGTGCCAGTCAGTTATTTTTAAATCCACTTGGAACAAATACTAAGCCTGCAGACTTATCCGCTACTATTCTAAAGGAGTATAATATGTTGATATCACAGGATGTGTTATTTGCGCTGCAGGCATTTTTAATGATGTTTGGATTCTGGATTGCATTAAAAGTATTGCGCCATCGCAGTGAAAAATTATTACCCGAGCCAATGCCAGGGGCGGGCTGGAAACTTTCGCCCTTACTCGCATTTATAATCTGCATCAATGGATTTCATATCTGGATGCTAACCCAGCCGATGATAATGAGAATGGGTTCATTATGCATATCACCAAGTTTAATTGCACCTTTATGAACTGCGGAGATTATTTTGGATAGAAGAGAATTTTTTACCAAAGGGGCAGGCAAGGTTGCACAAACCGTCACCAAACATGCCGCCGAGAAGGCACGTAAAAATGCTTCGCGCTGGATACGCCCACCGTTTGCCATTGAAGAGCTGGATTTTTTAATTGGCTGTACTCGTTGTGGTGACTGCATCAACGCATGCCCCTATGAAATTATTTTCCCTTTATCTTCAAAACTCGGTGTAAAAGTTTTTAATACACCTGCCATGGATTTAAATAATCAGGGCTGTCATTTGTGCGAAGGTTGGCCCTGTGTACAGGCATGTGAAAAAGACGTACTTACACTGACTGAGTTAATTAATCCACAAGCACAGGAGACGCTAGAGACGAATAAACCCGCAGCTAAACCATTGCCAAAAATATCCCGTGTGTCAATTAATACTGAAACCTGTTTACCCTATAGCGGCCCCGAGTGTGGAGCCTGCAATATATGTCCGGTAGAAGGTGCGATGATCTGGGAAATGAATAAACCGGTTATCGTTGAAGCGATTTGCACTGGCTGTGCATTGTGCAGGGAAGCCTGTATTGTTGAGCCCAAAGCGATTGACATACAATCGAAATATTCATAAATATCTAAGTGATAATTTTATGTGGCTGTGTTCCTATGTTTCATTTTTTATAAGTATTAATCCAGATCCCAGTCTTCATCAAGCGGTTTTTGCATATCGACATGGCAATTGAAGCAGGGGATTTTTAACGCTGCGTAATAGGCATGATCCTCATCGTCACCCCCTCTATAAACCTCTATTCCTTCAGGTAACTGATGGGCAATACCCTTATGACAGTCTATACAGGTTTTGCCCCGGTCCTGTGAATATTTATGCACCAAACCACTTCGACTTTTCTGATATTTTATTTCCATAGCATCGAAAGAGTGGCAGTTTCTACACTCACGGGAATCGGTATCCTTCATTGCTTTCCAGACATGATTGGCTAGAACCAGTCGCTTTTCATTAAATTTTTCTGGTGTACTGATAGAACCAATAATTGTATGAAATATCTCATTACTGGCCTGTATTTTTCGAACCACTTTGTGGGTCCAGTCACGGGGAACATGACAGTCAGAACAAACTGCCCGGATACCCACTCTATTTTTATAATGAATGGTGTTTTTATATTCCTGGTAAACATTCTCTTCCATCGAGTGACAACTGATACAGAAATCTAATGAATTGGTTGCTTCCATTGCGGTATTGAAACCGCCCCAAAAAATAACACCCACAAACATAAATACAATTGAAGCACCAACAGTTGTGCCTAAGATAATTTTTCGGGAAAGCAAGTGCTGATAAAAAGCTAGCATATTTAACTCAAGTAATAAGGAGATGGAATTTTAATGGAAAAACTACAGAATATATTTGATATAAAGTATATTTTGTAAATTAATTAAATATATTTCATATTTTTCTACACACGCATACATTAATCATGTATGGCAGAACAATCACGATTATAACTATTTAACAACCTTTGATTCCACATATCGAATCAGGCGTTTGTTTTCTGAGATTTTAGCCGCCTCTAAAACACTAATACCGTCACTATTAACCGCCTGTATATCTGCACCTTTTGATACAAGATATTTAGCGGCCTCTGTATTTCCATAAAGACAGGCGTTGATAAGAGCGGTTGTTTTATCCTGATCTTTTGAATTTACATCAGCGCCATTTTCTACCAGCAACTCAATAAACTCCATTCCCCTTAAAGGTGCCATTACAATGGGGGCCTGATCAAACGGCTCCTGTTTGGCATTTACATCAGCACCTTTCGCAATTAGTTCTTTTGCGTACTCTAGATCACCGCGACTAATTGCATCTGATAAATTGTATTCAAGATCTTCAGCCGATAAAAAATTTACAGAAATAGCTGATAAAAATATAAGAACATAAATTATTTTTTTCATGTTTTATTTAATTTAGTTGTGTTTGAAATATCTATCATTAATTAGCTGGTATCAAATTAACGCCCTTCAACATTGTATCAGTAATAAACATTACGTACAGCAGGGTGCACCTGCTTTTTGGTTATGGATATTCAATTCGGTATGCATAGCGTTTGACCGGAAAAATGACTTTCTATTTGTCATCACCAGACACTTATGCAGTAGATCCTGTTGCATTGCCTTACCTATAAGACTGTGGGTCTGCGACTCAAACATTCATCAATTAAGACCTTTAAATCGTAGAGTTAATAACGGGCCTTCAATATTATAAATATTTAATATTATTAATGTCGAATATTATAATAAGATAAAAAATATAATTTTATGTTGTCAGAAGAATTATTGAATTGCATCAATTTGATGCTTCGTATAGCATCGAATGCGTCAGAAATTAAATGAAATTCAGGGTATTTATTTGAATAACAAGTGGTTTTTTAGAGTAGGAATTGCAGCATGTTGCCTGGCTTTTGTTGTGATAGTTCTTGGTGCATATGTACGCCTTTCTGATGCCGGTCTTGGCTGTCCTGACTGGCCAGGATGCTTTGGCCAACTGACTGCACCGGATGAAGCCCACGAAATTTCCCAGGCTGTTAATGCCTATCCACACCTTGAAGTGCACCCTGGAAAAGCCTGGAAAGAAATGATTCACCGTTATTTCGCCAGCATCCTGGGGCTGCTTATTTTGATAATGGCATTTTTAGCCTGGCAGCATCGTAAAGAAGAAAACCAGCAACTTATCTTACCCCTGGCTCTGGTAGCACTGGTTATATTTCAGGGCATGCTGGGTATGTGGACAGTCACTCAGTTAGTACGTCCTACAATTGTTACCCTGCATTTACTCACCGGATTACTGACCTTAAGTTTATTGCTCTGGGTTTCCATAAAGCACCAGCAGCTATGGATTAATAAAATCAGCCAGATTGAACTTAATCGTTATTTTAAACCCCTTGCTAAAATTGCATTAATAACACTGTGTTTTCAAATTTTTCTGGGAGGCTGGACAAGCACTAATTATGTTGCATTGTATTGTCCTGACTTTCCAACCTGCCAGGGAGTGTGGCTACCGGAATTAAACTTTAGCGAAGCGTTTGTGTTTTTTAAAGACCCCACCGTTAATTATGAAGGCGGCTCACTTTCAACAGTCGCTGGAGTTACGGTACATTTTTTACACCGCTTAGGTGCAGTAATTACTACAATTGCAGTGGCCACATTAGCCATTTTAATGCTAGTTAAATCAGGCAATAATATTTTACGTAAACTTGCCATTTTATTACTGGTGCTATTAGCAGTTCAGGTTTCTCTGGGCATTGCAAATGTTGAACTTGTTTTACCAATCCCGATCGCAGTTTCACATAATGCCGGTGCCGCTTTATTACTACTTGCACTGGTAGTAACAAACTTTAGTCTCAGTGCTAATACAGCCTATGCGACTAAATCCGAATATGACTCAAACGATGATACAAACAGGGCCACATCATGAATGAAGCTATTTTAAAATCCCCCAGTTTAAACTGGCGAAATTATTACAATTTATGTAAACCCAAAGTGGTTTATCTAATTGTGTTTACCGCCATTGTTGGTATGTTACTTTCAACCCCCGGTTCCTTACCTCTAGATACATTTATCGCCGCCTGTTTAGGTATAGGCCTCGCATCTGCTTCAGGAGCAGCTTTAAATCACTGGGTAGACCAGAAAATTGATGTGGTAATGGAGCGTACCAGCAATCGACCTTTACCCCAGGGTGAACTGAGTTCGCGTCAGGCACTGACTTTTGCTCTGTCTCTTGCGGTAATTGCAATGGCGATATTATTAGTCTGGACTAATGCATTAACCGCTCTACTGACCCTCACATCATTAGTAGGCTACGCAGTTATCTACACTATGTTTTTAAAGCGCTCAACACCACAGAATATTGTATTAGGTGGGGCAGCAGGGGCAGCGCCGCCATTACTAGGCTGGGCTGCGATGACCGGTGAAGTTAATGGTGAAGCACTATTATTATTTTTAATTATTTTTGTCTGGACACCACCGCATTTCTGGGCACTGGCAATTAAGCGTAAAGATGAATATGCACGCGCCGGTTTACCCATGCTGCCGGTAACTCATGGTGTCGTATTTACCAAGCTTCATATTGTGCTTTACACCATGATGCTGCTGTCTGTTAGCATGATGCCATTTGTAATTCACATGACGGGTTTAATTTATTTTGCCGGTGCGCTTGCGCTGGGTCTGGGATTTCTTTATCACGCAGTAAAACTGTATAACACCGGTGAAAGCGATAACCATGCTATGAAAACATTCGGTTATTCGATCTTTTATCTAAGCGCATTATTCGGATTTTTATTACTGGATCATTACGCAAGAATTTTAATTCGTATGTATATGTAACTCATTCATAAATACAAATCGGGGCGATCACCTCAGCTGAACGCCCCGCACTTTGTAATGAACCAATTAAACAGTAGTCACTGGCTAGATTTGATTTAAGGGAATACTGGCATACTCGATTCAGAACCTCCCATTATGGCCTGCTTATGAGCTTGCATTTTATGGGTAATGTCATCAATTCTGTCCAGCGGCACATCTGCCATTAACAGAATTTTTCCCTCATCCATGGAACTCTCGAAGCCTTTCAAGCGCGAGTTTTTAGCACTCGACCCAATCATTCCCGCAGTCCAGATACCAATACCGGCACCAAACAGGGTGCAGCCCAGTACAATCAAACCCATGACTGAACCAAGCTGCAGGGCAGTAATAGCGATAATACTACCTACTAACCCGGATAAGCCTCCAATAACGATGCCGGTTTCTACACCGTGCACAATATCACTGCTTTGAAAGATGGTCGCTTCGGGGAGGCCAGTCAGGTCGATACCGTCTTTGGCCATTACATGGATATGCTGCTCATCAATTCTGGAAAGTAGCAGTTCATTCACGGTTTTTTGGGTTTCGTCCAGATTTGGAAGTAAAAAATAAAGTCTTTTTCTCATTTTGATCTCCTATTAAAGTCGAACGGGGGGCGCTCTAGAAAACCTGTGTACATTACCCATTATAGTCAGCTAAATTTAGCAGATTTCGAAATTGGATAAACGGTAGTAATATTGATAGCCCTAACTATTCCATTAAATTTATTCAAGCGTAAACGTCTAGCAAAGCACACTCTGGTAACCCAGTTATTTATTTTCTAATACAGTATTCCAGGGCAAAAGATAATCAATATCTTCAGGCTTACCAGGCAGCTGTTCAAATAAATATTTCAAATAA
>Ga0316205_10000525_pt1 | contig 69129 bp, 58 predicted proteins | sample 3monthpyrite_MG_FD_204941 | JGI IMG/M metagenome (GOLD analysis project Ga0316205, IMG submission 204941) | Microbial mat bacterial communities from mineral coupon in-situ incubated in ocean water Damariscotta River, Maine, United States -... | ecosystem: Environmental > Aquatic > Marine >...
TGTTCTTCGACGGTGGTGGTCGTGGTGATGTGCTTAGGGCGCTGCGATATGCAGTTGAAACTGGAGAGGGAATTGTAAAGGTTGTTGGCGAAGTTGGTAGTGGTAAGACAATGCTGTGTCGAAAACTCGACGAATCGTTGTCAGATAAAGTGCAAATTGTATTTCTCGCTAATCCAAGTTTGGAGCCGGAATATATATTACATGCCGTTGCCCAGGAGTTGGGTTTAGCAGTTACGTTGAGTACCAATCGTTTTAATGTTCAACAAGTATTACAAAAGTATTTGCTTGAACAACATGAGTTGGGGAAACGTGTTGTTGTATTGATAGAAGAGGCTCAGTGTATGCCACCAAGGACATTAGAAGAAATTCGTTTAATGTCAAATTTGGAAACAGAAAAGCAAAAACTATTGCAATTGGTTTTATTTGGTCAACCTGAATTGGATGTCTTGCTAGGTCGATCTGATTTACGCCAATTTAATGAACGTATTTCGCATGCGCTTTATCTTAAGCCATTTTCTTTGGATGATCTTAAAGATTATCTGAATCACCGGTTACAAAAATCTGGATATCAGGGGTCTGACTTATTCAATATAAAAGTTGTAAAGCATATCTATAAATTTGCGAATGGTTCGGTACGTCGAATTAATCTCTTGGCGGATAAAACTTTGTTGGCTGCATATGCATTCAATGACACTGAAATAAATATAAAACATGCCAGAAGTGCTGCTGAAGATTGTAAGTATATAGCTCGAGTTAATGCTGGATTTCCCTTTCGTTTTGTCATACCAGCAATGTTAGCAGCAGCGATAGCGACGCCATTTTGGTTAAATCCCAGTGAACAGACAGAGCCAATAGATATTAATGCTGTAGAACTAGAAATAATACCTGATATTGACGAACAAGAAATTGAAAAAATAACGTTAGAAGAAGTTCGAGCTACGATAGAAGTACCAGTAATTGAAGAAAAAATTGAACAGATTGATGTTGTTATGAATGTTGATGCAAAAAATATTGTTGAGTCTCATGTAGCGCAAGAAAACAAATTTAGTGACATGGTCGATCAAGTGCCTAATGAAGAAGGTACTATGAATATGGATCAATCCTCTCCTGTAATGTTACGAGTTAATGCGACAATGGATTGGGTTAAAACAGCAGATCAATCTCAATATACGATTCAGCTGATGACAGCCTTTGTTAACGAAGCATCTGAACTTTATGAACTAGAAAGCATACTTAACTCTGCTTCCGATGAAGAAGAAATAAAAGACTTTTTGGTATTTCGTGGTAATGCAAGTGGGCAACGTGTTTTTGTTGTATGTTATAAAATCTATCCAGGTTTAACTCCTGCAAGATCGGCAATAGGAAATTTGCATCCAATGTTGAAGCGTTATAAACCTTTTGTGCGTAACGTTCGTAGTATTATGCATGATATCGGAGATGAAAATGCTTAGGTTGAGGGTGCAAAGCCAAAATCTAATTGGAATATTTAGTGTTATTGCCTTTTCGGTTTTTTTATTTGGTTGCACAGCAACACAACCGCCAAAACCTTCTGCAGGTCATATTACGGCGCCAGCGAAAAATATTGTCGAAGATATACCAGCACCGGTTGCGCAATCGACTTTTGTTCCACCGCCTGAACCAATGGAAAATACTGAAATATACACTGTCGTCGTAAATGAAGTGTCTGTAAAAGAAATGCTATTCGCATTAGCTAGAGATGCGAGTATGAATGTTGATATTCATCCTGGAATTAAAGGTAAAGTGACACTCAACGCCGTTAGGCAAAGTATGGCTCAAATACTTAAACGAATATCTGAACAGGTCCCAATTCGATATCGTATAGATGGAAAAAATTTGGAGATATCGCCGGATACGCCATTTTTCCGAACTTATAAAGTCAATTATGTCAACATGTCTAGAGAGAGTGCAAGTAATGTGAGTGTTGCTACGCAAATCTCGTCCACTGGTTCATCTGATGGTGGTTCCGGTGGAGCAAATACATCACAAACGTCTGTGAAAAGTAGCATAAGCAATGATTTTTGGGGTTCATTAGTTTCGAATGTTTCTGCAATACTGAGTCAGGATGTAGAAGGCGCTGAAAAAGAAGGTAATAATCAAGTTGTCGCCAATCCTCATAGTGGCGTGTTAACGGTATATGGAAATCAACGACAACAAGGGCGGATCCAAGAGTTTCTTGATCAAGTGTTAGCAAATGTACAACGACAAGTATTGATAGAAGTGACCATTGCTGAAGTTGAGTTGAGTGATCGTTATCAATCTGGAATTGATTGGAATATACTTTCTGGAAACGGTCAAGTAACTGGTTCTGCGATTTCATCGATGACACCAAATTCCGCTAAAACGGCACCTGGGTTTCTAGTTAATCTTGGTGTTGCTAATTCTAATTTTGACTTTAATCTTGGTATCAGCATGTTAGAAAGTTTTGGTAATACTAAGGTTTTATCAAGCCCGAAAATCATCGCATTAAATAATCAAACAGCGTTATTAAAAGTAGTAGATGAAAAAGTATACTTTGAAGTAACCATGGACGTTCAAGAAGCAACGGATAATTCAAGTGCAATAAAAACATTTACTGGTGAAATTAAAACTGTACCTGTTGGTATTATTTTAGCGGTAACGCCTCAGATTAATGAGAATGGTAACGTTACCATGAATATCCGTCCAACTATCACACGTATAACTGGTTATGTATCTGATCCCGTGCCACAACTTCAAGGTGCAGACTTTGACAATCTTATTCCTGAAATCCAGGTGAGAGAAATGGAGTCGCTACTCCAGGTCCGTGATGGTCAAACAGTGGTTTTAGGTGGATTGATGCAAAATAGGGATAACAAAAATGACCGCGGTATACCTTGGTTTGCGAAAATACCATGGCTAGGTGGTCTGTTTAATTATCGAGATGAAGAGTTGGTTAAAACAGAATTGGTTGTGTTCTTACGACCGGTAATTTCTCGAAACTCAACAGTAGCGTCAGATCTTCAGTCATTTCAATCTTACTTACCTTCGGCACCGATACGAAATAGTTCGAGTACCAATGCTAACGGGAAAGTAAATGAGGTGATGAAATGAGTTTGTTACTAGATGCATTAAATCGCGCACAAAAAAATAAGGAACATGATGCAAAGTCTGTAGTTGATGAAGATAAGGCTATAAATGATTTAGATATAGAGAATTCATCGAACTCAATTGAAACTGTAGACATGGAAGGACTGGATCTTGAAGAAGCTCAAGCTGCAAATTCCGAAGACAATTCTGATGGTCTTGAAAAAAGTGATTTTCGTGGCGACGAAATTTCAAACGAATCAAACATAGAAGAAAGTTTTGATAAAATAGAATCGAATGATGATTTTGAATTTACGTCTTCGGAAGATGTAAAATTGATTGGTGAAGATGACATTCGTCACTCAAGCGATTTAGATGAATTAGAGGCTGTAGAGACGAATATAGAACCAGATACCGAAAGTAGTTTCGGCGGATTAAGCTTGGAAGCGATTCAAGATGAGCCTCAACGCAAAGAATCTAAACTTGCGAATTTGCTCGATGAACAATTAGATGATAATCAATTTATTGCAAATGACGATACTAATTTAGAATCTAAAGTAGAAGAAAATGTTGTTGCAGAAAAAAATACTGGTGAGGCTGATGAGAACAGAGAGACGCCAAAAATAGAATCCACGATTCTTCCTGTTGATACTAATGAATCTAAAACAAACGCGAATGATTCAAAAACTCATATAAAAACCGATGTGATTTCAGGATCTTCAGTGATAAAAACACCTGCTGACAAATCTACTGATATCAAAAAACTTAAGAAAAGTTATAGGACAAAAAAAATAAGAAAAGTTATTATTGCTACATCGTCTGCAATTACTGCTAGTCTAACAATAGCTTTTGCTGGTTATTATTATTACCAAGATCAAGTGGAAAGCCTTAATTCAATCGCAATTGGTGGTTTAGAGTCTTCACAATATGCTGGTCGTACATTAACACCTTTGGGTGCTGTACCACCAGAAGATACACCTTTAGCCAAAGCGATTGATCAAAGCATGGATAAGGATATTATAACGCCCGATTCAAAAGTTGGTAAGGTGACGGGAATAATTAAAGGTATCGATAATAAACCGACTTTGAACTCATCGAATCAAACGTCTAAGCCTAAAGTATCTTCAAAAAAAACCATTGTTAAAAAAGCGACAAAAGTTGATCAACGGACAGAAAAAGCTCCGAAAAAAACCAGTATTACTCCCCCCCGTGTTAATAAAAAAATTGATAAAACGCTATCTAAAACGATTGTTAATTCTACCCAATCGAATTTAAAACAAAAACTAAAAGAAAATAAATTACCGATTACAAGTCAAAAACAAGAAGACCCAATTCACCCCTTATTAGTTGTCGCTTTCGATGCTTTTCAAATGGGTGATGATATTACTGCCAAAGAGAAATATATTGAAGTATTGCGATTAGACTCAAATAATCGAGATGCATTGCTTGGTTTGGGTGCTGTGGCGGTGAGGCAAAAACAGTTAGATCTAGCGAGAAACTATTATACTCGCCTGTTAAAAAGAAATCAGGATGATAGTGTCGCCCGTGGCGCATTAGTGGGTTTGGTGGGGCAAATGGATCCAGTAAAAGCAGAGACTGAGCTCAAACTTTTACTTAAAAAGGAGCCAGGTGCCGGTTATTTACATTTTGCGTTAGGTAATATATATGCCCTACAGCAACGCTGGTTAGACGCTCAGAATTCATTTTTTAACGCTTATCGGACAGATAACGAAAATGCGGATTATGCGTATAACGTTGCAGTTAGTCTGGATCACTTGGGGGAGCGAAAAGCTGCTGCCAGATTTTATCAACAATCAATCCATAATTCACAAAATAAGGTTGTTTCTTTTAGTACTAATCAAGTAAGGCAACGTCTAGAAGTCATTAATCAGAGTATTTCGGGAATTCGATAGATGAGCGCGCAATCCAAGCCAAAACGATTGGGAGATGTTTTACTTGAACAAGGGCTTATTAGTCAAGATCAGATTCGTATTGCATTAACCGAACAGAAAAGGACTAATGAGCCGTTAGGAAAGTTGTTTGTATCCCTGGGTTTTGTTACAGAATCTGTTATTCGAGACACTTTAGGAGACGCTTCTGGTCAAACTAGTATTGACATAAAAAATGTAGTGGTTGATGGCGAAGCCATAAAACTCATTTCAAAATCCACAGCTCAACGCTTTAAAGCGCTGCCCATTACCTTAGATAAAGAAAATAATGAAATCACACTTGCTATGGCAGATATTTTTGATGTTGTAGCACTAGATCATATTGGGAATCTAATAGGGTCTGATATAAAACTTATCCCCAAACATGCTGGGGAAAACGATATATCAGATGCGATTGATCGGTTTTACGGATATGAGTTATCTGTTGACGGTATCTTAGTTGAACTAGATACAGGTAAAGTTGACTTAACAAAAATGGATGCAAATTCCAATGAATATGATCATCCACTAGTACGTTTAGTAAACGCCATATTATCAGATGCTGTAAAACGTGGTGCATCAGATGTGCATTTTGAACCTGAAGGTCGATTTTTAAGGATTCGATATCGGGTTGATGGTGTATTGCGCCAAATTCGAATACTTCATATTAATTACTGGTCTGGAATGGTTGTACGATTGAAGGTAATGGCTAGTTTAAACATTGCCGAAACTCGTACACCACAAGACGGACGCATTTCCTTGACACTTTCAGGACATGCAGTAGATTTCCGAGTTTCAGTGCATCCAACGGTTCACGGTGAAAATGTTGTCCTCAGAATATTAGACCGTAAAACAAGCATTGTGGATTTGGATAATCTGGATTTACATGAAGATACGTTAAGACTGTTGAAGTTAATGTTAGCAAGACCAGAAGGGATTATTTTGGTTACCGGGCCAACGGGCAGTGGTAAGACAACAACCCTTTATTCAGTATTGAATCATTTGAATTCTGAACGAGTGAACATAATGACGTTAGAGGATCCTGTAGAGTATCCGATGCAAATTATTCGTCAAACTTCAGTAAGTGAAACTTCAAAAATGGATTTTGCCAATGGCATTCGTTCGATGATGCGCCAAGATCCAGATATTATTCTGGTTGGTGAGATTCGAGATGAAGATACTTCTGAAATGGCATTTCGCGCCGCGATGACAGGACATCAAGTGTTTTCAACATTACACACAAATTCGGCGATCGGGGTTATTCCACGATTACTTGATATTGGAGTTAAACCAGCTGTTATGGCTGGTAATATTATTGGTGTAGTCGGGCAACGTCTTGTTAGAAAATTATGTGTTTTTTGTAAAGAGTCTTATGAATTATCTGAAATCGAAAAACTATTGTTGAGTGTAGATGAAGAATCAAATAATTCTCCAAATATATTTCGCGCTGCTGGGTGTTTCGAATGTGATCAAACTGGCTACAAAGGCAGGTTAGCCTTGATGGAAGTTCTAAAGTTTGATGCAGATATTGATGAACAAATATCGAAACACGCTTCATTACAAGAAATTAAAAAAACTGCGGTTGAAAAAGGTTTTCGAACACTGGCTGACGAAGCTGTGAGACGTATTCTAGAAGGAGTTACAAGTTTAGAAGAAGTTTCACGAGTTATCGATTTAACTGATAAAGTGAGTTAAATATAATGCCTGTATTTAAGTTCGAAGCAGTTGACCAAGAAGGAAATTTGGTTCGAGGAAGTATGGAGGTAAGTGACGAGTCTGAGTTGGAAATGCGACTGCAGAATTCAGATAAAGAATTACTCACTTCGAAAAAGATAGGTTCATATAGTTTTTCCTTTGGGAAAAAGAAAGTGGATCGCCGTGATTTGATAAAATTTTGTTTTCAGTTGGAGCAGCAGATTAGAGCTGGCATTCCTCTTATTGAAGGGCTAGAGGATATTAGAGATAGCGTCGATAATCGAAAGTTGAAAGAGATTACAGAAGTTGTTGTTGAAAAAATTAATGAAGGGACAAAATTTTCAGATGCTTTGGCGGAATTCCCAGCTGTATTTGATAATGTATTTGTTAGTTTAATTGATGCGGGTGAACGAAGCGGAAAACTAGTTGAAATTATTAGTACTTTATCAGAAACACTTAAGTGGCAAGACGAAATAGCATCCCAAGCTAAACGCGCGACTATGTATCCTGCCTTTGTTGGTATATCCGTTTTAGGCGTTGTTGTAGCGATGATGGTATTTTTAGTGCCGGAAATGATTAAATTTATTACCAGTATGGGTAATGAATTGCCGTTTCATACAAAGGTACTCATTGCTGTTTCTGATGGGATAAGAGATCACGGTTTAAAATTGCTTATTGGAATTGTATGCATAATTGCTGGCTGTATCTTTTTATTAAAAACAAGCGAAAAAGCGCGATGGATGTTAGATGTTGTTAAATTACGAGCGCCAATTATCGGAGAAATTAACACAAAAATTGCATTATCTCGCTTCACAAACAATTTCGCTCTACTTTACTCGGCAGGAATAACGGTTATGGAGTGTCTAGAAGTTAGTCAAGGCATTGTCGCAAATAAAGTGCTATCAAAAGCATTGGCAGATGCAGGTAAAAAAATATCAGATGGTGAATCGATTAGTAAAAGTTTTGAGTCTACAAATCTATTTCCTAGGCTTATCGTCAGGATGTTGAGTATTGGGGAAAAAACCGGTGAACTCGATGTGTCTTTAAAAAATATAAGCTATTTCTACAATCGTGATATTAATGAATTGATGCAAAAGTTACAAGACATGATTGGCCCAGCTATGACAGTAATTTTTGGTGCTTTGTTAGGGTGGGTAATTTTATCTGTTATAGGGCCAATCTACGATACTTTAGGTGCGGTAACGATCTAATGGCTACAAGAAAAGTGACATTGTTGATAACAGATTCAGATCTCGTTGCTTATGAGTGGGATAGCAATGGATTAGTCAATCAAACAACTTATTCAAAAGATGCGGTGGGAATTATCCAGTTTGGTAAATATTTGGATGATCACAAAGCTGTAATGTTCTCCATTTTGTTAAATAGTGTGGAAGAAGAGTACCAACTCAAGACGATGCCACATCTTGCAAAAAAACAAAAATATTTATTGAAAAATAATATTGATCGTACTTATCGTGAATTTACCTATAAATATGGCATTGTACAGGGAAGAGAGAGTTTTGGTAAGAAGGAGGATATTATTTTATTAATGTCTATGCCAAATGCTGCAGTTATTGATGTGTGGGTGCAGCCTCTTTTGGATAGAAAGATTTCAATTACGGGTATCAATTCCCTGCCTTTAAGTACTGAAATTGTAGTGCAAAAACTGGCCGTAAAACTTAGTAAATTGCTTGTTATTACCCGTGATAATAATGGTCTTCGTTTGACTTACTTGGATGGCAAAAAATTTAAAATAAGTCGTCTGGTAAAAACAGAAAAATGTACCAAAGAAGAAGTGTTACAAGAAATATACGACGAAGTAGATAGGACATTACTCTATCTTGGTCGATTACGTTTACTTTTTCCTGATCAAAAAACGGATATACTATTTATTGGGTCAAAGTATCTATGTCAATCTTTAGACAATGGAAATAATTACACTAACAATAATGTGAATTCGTGGTTGATTTTTGATGCTGATTTAATTTCTAAAAAATTAAACCTTAGTAATACTTTGCGTGATGATTCTGTGGCCATGGATTTGTTTACTTATACTTTTTTAAATTCAGATTCTCTGAATCATTACGCTAATGAAGATCATCTTCGCTATTTTCGTTCACGAAAATTGAGATTTCCTTTAGAAATGACGAGTGCGAGCTTGTTTCTATTGCTAGCGCTTTATAGTGCTGTTATGTATATTGATGCGCAAGTTTTAGAAGGTCAGCGTATTAAAGTACAGAGTGACTCAAAGTTAGTAGCGTCTCGTTTGTTTGCTATCGAATCACAATTGCCAGTCTATCCAATTTCAGCAGATGCTGTGCGAGCAGGTGTTCAAAGTGTAGAAACATTATTAGTAGAAAAGCCAAATATGCAGCATGCATTATTCTTATTAAGTAAAACTATTAAAGAACAAAAAAATATTCATTTGGATTTTTTGCAATGGGGAATAGAAAAACGAGAAGTCGTTGGTGAAATCAACGAAAATATGGATCAAGTAGTCATGGAAGATTCGACTGAAATGACTGATGTAGATGTGGATGCTGAGTCTGCGAAACGATGGGTTCAAGTTATCATAGTAAAGGGTAGGCTAGTGAAATTCGGTGGAAATTACACACTAGCAAATAAAGAAGTTGATGGGTTGGTAAATTCATTGAATAAAGTTGATGAATTCCATTCTGTTGTTGCAACACAGAAACCAATTAATCAAAAGCCCGAAAAGCGAATAACTGGCCGAGCGGGTGAGCAAGGTAGTCGTGGTGAGTATGCTGAGTTTAGTTTGGAGATCATTACCGATGACTCAAAATTATCTTAAAGGCATTGAGTGGCAGTTGTTACGAGGTACTTTAATATTTGCAGTAACTTGCGTTGTCCTTGGGTTATCAGTTCTGATGTTAAGTTTTGAATACAAATTATCAAAAGAAGATGAGTTCGAAAACAAAAAATTAGAGTTGCTTCAATTGAAAAGCAGAATGAACAAAGCTTTACGTGATGGAGATACTTATAAAGAGCATTTGCCTTCATTAGATGAATATCGAAAATTAGGTTATGTTGGTGAGGAAAACCGAGTTCTATGGATTGATATTATTAGAGAAGTCACTACTGAGTTGAAATTTCCGAATTTGCAATATGCGATATCCGAACAAACACCTTATGAGCATAAAGGGACAGAATTGCCGACAGGAGATTTCTCAATTGTAAAGAGTGTGATGCAAATTGGCATGAACATTTATCATGAAGGTGATTTATTCAAACTAATTAAAACATTAAAGAATCGTTCAAAGGGGCTATTTTATATTGATAAATGTGCGATTAAACGCGAACGTGTTGTAGATTCTAAGAACATTGATAATGCAAATTTAAACGTCCAATGCGATTTAATATGGATATCTGTTAAATATGAGCAGTTAATGTCGGAGCAGAAAGGAATGGATAATGAAAGTTAGAGTTTTTCATTCACTTTTTTCTTTGTCTTGTATATTGCTTATTTGTATTTCTTCCAAAACTAGCTATTCAAAGGATGTTGATGACTCTGAGTTAAAGCGATTATTTTATTCACAATTGGAGAGACAGAATATTGATAAAGCAAGAGATAAATCTACTTCAACTAGCGCTAAAACTGAGAAACAGACTATTGAATTGAAGTCTAAAGAATCAGTGGTTGAAACTGCTTCGAAAAATGCTAAGAAAGAAACTATCGTTATAGATGGGTATATACAACGAGGTGATGGAAAAAATGTTGTTTGGTTTAATAATACGAGTACTTTAAATGAAGATAATGTAGATAAAAACCTTAGCATTAAATCACAGATAATCAATGATAAAGGTATAGATATTGTATCAAAAAAACGAAGGCTTCATTTAAAGCCTGGTCAAGTGTTAGATATTTCGACTGGTGAAGTCAGTGAAAGTTATCGGCTTAAAGATAGCGCAGCAAAAATGGAAGTTGAAAATCAGTAGTAATTATAAATTATAGACATACTTATGTGTAAAAATACTAATATCAAAGGGCAAATTGGATTTACCTTGATCGAGATGTCGATCGTTTTGGTAATAGTATCTATTCTTATTGGTACAGGGCTTTCAATTTCACTCGTCCAGATGGAAAATTCTAGAATAGCTTCAACAAAAACGAAACAAGAAACAATTAAGTTATCATTATTAAATTTTATCGCAAGAAATTCACGTATGCCATGTCCTGCTATAGGTACTTTAGCATTGGGAACCGCAAATTATGGTGTAGAAGCAATTAATCCAGGTGTTTGTACTGGAGTCGCTGGATTTGGTGGTGGAGTGACTCGAAATGTTAGAGGAATTGTACCATGGGTTTCACTAGGTCTGCCGGAAGAAACCAGTCTCGATGGTTATGGTAGGCGATTTACATATCAAATACTCAGAACAGAAACAGCAACGGCTGCTAGTCCTGGTTTGCAAGGAAATATCACTATTTTAGATGCTGCTGGTGGAAATCAAATCAATCCCCAACATCCAGCAATTGCGGCACTAATTTCTCATGGCAATAATGGTCGTGGTGCTTATTTGCCTGGATCAGGTAGACGGATGGCAGTACCACCTGTTGCTGATGCTGATGAAAGAGAAAATACGGATAATGATTTTGAATTGGTTCAAAAACAATATGCAGATACTGCTACAAACCCTTTTGATGATATTGTTTTATGGCTTGAGCCTGGAGACTTAATTACTCAATTAAGTCTCCAGGGTAGAATTCAATCACCGGAGTATTTAGTTAATACCCGGTTTAAAATAATCAGGGACACTTTACTGGGATATATTGTCGCAGATAGTGTCGACCCTGATGCTGGTGGTGCACGAACTGTTGCCAGACGTTTACCATTTGCTGATAGCAAGGGTACACCGGATGGTTCGGAAAACGGTGCTTTAAACGGCGTGATAGCTTGGGATACGATTGCTATAACAGAAGAGGAAGCTACTGATCCTTGGGGAAATTACATTCGTTATTCTGTGGATACTGACTTGGTAAATAATGGTGTTACCAATCTTGACCCCTCAAGTCCTGCACCCTATACGTTATCTTCAGATGGTCCAGATGGTATCCAAGGAAATTCAGACGATGTCGTACTTTCTGTAGACGTTAATAACTTACGTGGCAGCTTAACAGCCGCTACAATAATGCTTGACCCTAATTACTAAATTATGAATAAAGTTTCATTGAGTATTGCAAAATTTACCGTAATAGAAGTTATGCATAATCGTCTATTCTGGTTGGTGTTTGGTGCTGCTTTAGTCGGTATGGGAATAGGTGTTTTTGGTCACTCACTTGCGATAACTGAAAGTGATCAAACGCAGACTATATTTATGTCTGCTAGTTTACGGTTTTTTGCCGTATTAATTGTCACACTTGTAGTGATTAACACTGTTTCTCGTGATCTTAACGATAAAAATTTAGAAATGATTTTGTCGCTGGCAATAACTCGTTCAAGTTATTTTTTTGGAAAATTATTCGGTTTCAGCGTTATTACTAGTGGAATAGTTGTATTTTTTGGTTTATGTCTGTTATTCACTACTTCTGCGTCGAATGTATTTTTATGGATGCTGTCACTTTATTGTGAGCTATTTCTAGTCCTAAGTTTCAGTCTGCTTTGTGCAACGACAATACGGCAGGTGCCAATATCAGTTATTGTCGTATTTGGCTTCTATTTGCTTTCTAGAAGTATTAGTGCAGCAGTGCTAATGGTAGATTCTTCTTCGTTAATCGCTATTAATTCAGTTTCTACATCAATAATGTCAACGGTTTTGTATGGCATCGCCTTAATGATGCCTGATTTAAGTTATTTTACACAAGGGAGCTGGTTAATATATGGAGATGTAGATTGGTTAGTGCTTAGTGAGGTAATTTTACAAACTATTGTTTATTCAATTCTTTTAAGCAGTGCAAGTTTGATGGATTTTTATCGAAAAAGCCTATGAAGTCGTTCGTTGCAAAGGATCAAAGGCCATTATCTTCTATTCCGAAGTGGGTCATTATATTTTTCTCATTTGGGATATGCCTACAAGTAGCTTGGTACGAGATTCAACGCCAGACAAATATCAGAGTTGAGTTTTTACCAAGTGCTCCACAAACTGATATTTTAAAATTATCAAGTATGGGTGAGCCTGAAGTGTTAGCAAAGGTATTAATGTTATGGTTGCAAGCATTCGATAATCAACCAGGGGTTAGTATTCCGTTTAGTTCTCTAAATTATAATGAATTGAAACAATGGCTTAATATAATACTTGAACTCGATCCAAGGTCTGGTTATCCGTTATTAGCCGCTTCACGTATTTACACTCAAGTGCCTGATCCTAAAAAGCAGCGACAGATGATGGAATTGGTTTATCAACAATATCTTAATAACCCTGGTCAGCGATGGCCCTGGCTGGCGCATGTCACAATTTTAGCGAAACATCACCTTAAGGATCATGAACTTGCTCTAAAGTATGCACATGCTTTAGCCGATAAGAAATTAAGTAATGAAGTTCCAGCCTGGGTTCGCCAACTTGAAATAGTTGTATTAGAAGATATGGGTGAACTGGAATCGGTTAGAATTCTTGTTGGTGGTTTGATCCATAATAATACTATTACAGACGCTAAAGAATTGTATTGGTTAGAACAACGTTTAAATAATTTGGAAGCTATCAAATTCGGAAATAATCATTAGATATAGTTTTTTGAGTTTTAAATTAAAAGCTAGGTAAAGAATTGAGAAAGGTGATTTATGAAACATAAACAGTCGGGCTTTACGTTGGTAGAAATAGCGATTGTACTTGTTATTGTTGGTTTAATTCTTGGCGGTGTACTAAAAGGTCAAGAAATGATATCAAACGCAAAAGTTAGAAATATAATAGATCAAACAACGGCTATTCAGACTGCTGTTTACGCATTTCAAGATAGATATAGAGCACTACCGGGCGATTTTGCGACTGCTGCTGCTTCAATGCAAGGCGTATCAGGTGGGGCAAATGGTGGTAATGGCGACGGTAATGGGTTTATAAATTCAAATAATGATCGAGGTTTGTTTTGGTTACATCTTTCGTCGGCTGGCTTTATTACTGGAAACTTTGACGGTGTTGCAGCGCGTAATAATTTGTCCTGCTCACAATCAACCTGTGCACGTAATTCGTATGGTGGTGCAATGATGTTTTCATACGGTAGTGCTGCTTCTGGTTCGGCAGGTAATGCTCATGAGTTGCGCATTGGTCGTAGTATACCAGTGGATGTATTATCAGAAATAGATAGAAAAATCGATGACGGTGCTCCGGAGTCAGGTGCATTTCAAACGGATCAAGGTGTCGGCATAAATAATTGTCGAATTGCTGGTGCTAATGGTGGTACTTATAATATAGCGAGTGAATCGCAAGATTGCGGTGGTGTTCGTATTATGTAATTGTTTATTACTCAGATAAGTCGAAAAACACTCGCTTTGCGGGTGTTTTTTTATGTGGCAATTTTAAAAAAATATTTATGTTATTTTTCTATGATGCTAAGCTTGCCATATGACACAAGATAATGCCCCCTATGCGATAGAATTTAAAAGTATCATTAAAACGTATGCAGAGAATATGGTCCTGGATCATGTCAGCTATTCTGTAGAAGCGGGAGAGTTTGTCGGATTGGTGGGTGTCAATGGTGCAGGAAAAACAACAATGATTAAATCTTTGTTGGATTTAACTAATATCGATTCTGGTGAAATACAGCTATTTGGGGTAGATCATTGTAGAACAGAGGCTAGATCCAGATTAGCTTATTTACCAGAACGCTTTAATCCGCCTACCTATCTTAAGGGCGATGACTTTATCAAATATATGCTTGAATTGCACTGCATTGAATATGATAAATCTAAAATTGAATCTATTCTTAGTCAACTGGATTTTGATGTTGAAAAATTATCAAAATATGTTCGAAGCTATTCTAAAGGCATGGTTCAGAAATTAGGATTAGCGGCTGCTTTTCTTAGTACTAAGCCACTATTGATATTTGATGAGCCAATGAGTGGTCTTGACCCTAAAGCTCGTATGCATTTGAAAGACTACTTTGCATCATTGAAAAATAATAATTTCACATTATTCATTTCGACGCATTTGCTTGCTGATGCAGCTTTAATTTGTGACAGGCTTATTATATTACATAATATGAAAATAATTTTCCAGGGAACGCCAAAATTGTTATTGGAGAGATATTCTTCTAATGATTATGACGAAGCCTTCGTAAATTGCATTTCAACTAAGAAATGATATTACAATTTAATACCCGAAGTAACCTATAAACAGTTATTTTATTATTTTACAGTTGTAGATTTGGTAACATGAGCCTGCTGCGAAACAAGTAATACCTACAATAAATCCCTTGTTAAATCAGATGTTAATGTATCAGTTTTATTGGTAGCAGTAGCGTCATCCGTTGTGAGATTGACTGCCGCAGTTGGGGTAATTTCAATTTTATTGAGATGTTGAGAACCAGCTAAAGGGTCTGTATTTCCAAAATTTATAAATGTATCGCATAAAATTTCATCGCTGCTACTTTGTATGCAAGTTGCTATTGAAAAGTTTAATAGTATCTACATTTGTTATAATTTTCATCTCAAACAAAATCCCAATAATGGTTATGACTACCATTAATTCAAAGAGTGAAAGCCCCAGCTTTTTTATTGGCTTATTTCAAAATAAGTTTTATTTTTGAATTATTTTATCAAAAATGGAAAGTTAAAATAGTAATGTTGGGTACTGGAGTGATTGAGTTTTCTAATAATTTGTGTGATTTTTGTTACTTCCAAGCGAGTAATAATTGGGCTTTATATTAGATTTTGCTTCCTTGTGCATCAATAATATTAACTGTTAGTCTAATGCCAGCATTTTTCTCAATGTTTTAACGGTATTTAGAACATCCATTGAAATCAAAGAGCCGTCAAAAAATAAATAAATGACATCAAACTGTTTAAACTCTTTCTTAAGGAAGCTCATAATTTCTCGTAATTTAACGTCTTTTAGGACATTATCTGAATAAACGCAAAATACTGCTGAATTTTCAGCTAGCGTATTGCTCTTAATTATTTCAGCTTGTTTGATGCGGTAGTCTTTTTCATCCTTTTGCCAAGCATCTGGTTTAAAAGCAATCCAGTTTGGGACAAATTCATCGATAGATTGTTTTAACTTTAATGTAGATTCATTACTTTCATTATTATTTTGTTCAAATATGAGTGCAAATTCTTCAGTAACATCAGCGCAATACTCTTTTATATCTTCAAGACTACAATTTGACCAAAAATTGGACGGTGCCACTACGGTTTGGAACTCTTTTGTATAAAAAGTTAAATGCCAGTCAGTAGCAATTTCGTCGGGGTAGTAAGTTCCTAGCCATTGGTCGTGCTCCCAGCCAATAGCGCCTGTAATCATTAGCATTCAATTATCTCATTTATTCTTTGTTTGTTTGTTGATCAAAAATATCATCATAAGATTTATTATATAATTATTCATTTAAGATGTTAGTTTTTTTATTAATTTTATTTTCGCAAAATTAGTGGATAGAATGGAGCATTCAATGCTTTTATTTTACTGTGTGGAAAATATGGGGTGTAATTGACAAATGGGGGGCATAGAATCTAACACTTCCGATCCAATTACATCGAGTTTATTGGAGTCAGACCCTGATTGCGTAGACATTGTTGGAAAATATGTTTCATTCTTACCTGGGCGATTGGAGAAAATTTATCTTGTAATAGTTGAAGATGATATAACGGAATTTAAAGATCTAATACACGATCTTAAGGGGGTTAGTGGTGGAATGGGTTATCCTCAAGTAAGTGATTTGTGTCAAACAATTGAGATTGCCCTTCAAGATAATGATATGAAGTTAGTATTAGATAAAATACATGAGTTGGAAAATTTAAAAAATCGAATTGAAGCGGGGTTTCGATAAATGAGCTTGCTTATATTTTTTATTTATTGGGGTTAAGAAGAACTGTTGCAGAAACGATATTGCCTTTTCCTTGATATTCCACTTTCGAAAAACACAATTTATTAGCAACGGCGATTCCACGACCATGGCTATCCATCATGCGTTCAGCATCAAAATCCATAAATGGTTGCCAATCAAATCCATTGCCTTGGTCAGTTATTTTGAAGCGGACAAGCTCAGATGTTCGTGTAATTTCGATTTGAGCCACTCGATTTTTGTAATCAGGTAAGTTTTGTCGTCGGTCTAGTTCAGATTTCCAATTGCCATGTTCGTGTAAAAGTGATTTCTCATCATAACTAAGATCCAAGTTACCATGTTCAATTGCATTAACTAACAATTCTGAAAGACCATTAACGATATCATTCGAATTATCACAGGTTTTTGCTAATAATATTGCGATATTGTTGGCTTCGTCTATGGTCTTAAATTCAAACATAGCTTGTTTCAAGTGTTTTATACTTTTATTTTGTTTTTGCAGTGCATCATGTAATAAGTGATATCGATTTCGATCGTCGAGTGCGGCTCTAACTATTGTGAGCATGAGTTCTTTTGTAAAAGGTTTAGTGAGGTAGTAATATGCGCCTGCAGACATACCTTCAATAATTTCATCAGGGTTTGTTAATGCGGTTTGCAAAATAACAGGAATGTCTTTAAGAACATAATGCTTACGCATACGTGTTAATACTTCAATTCCGTGTAAACCTGGCATGTTTCGATCAAGTAGAACGATGTCGTATCGACGGGAATTTTTGTATAGTAATTCCCAGGCGGTATTGCCATCGCTGGCAGTTTCAATTGTATACGGTTGACTTAATGCTTTTAAATGGTGTTGAATTAAAGACAACTGCATTTCATTGTCATCTACCACTAATATGCAAGGCGTTCTATCCTTCATCATGTTCTTCTTTATGATCATGGGCATCATGACTGAGATTTGCCATTTCAATCAATCTATTTTCTACCATTGCATTTACCGAATCGGCTTCAAATTCTCCATTCTCCATTCGAATACCAGCAGGTAAGCCTGTCAATATTTCGATGACTTGATTAACATCGTTTACGGCATATACAGCAAACAAATTCTGTTTGACTGAATCAAGGATTTCTTCACGTAACATAAGTTGTTTCACATTGTGTTCAGGAATAACCACTGCATGACTACCATCTAACCCGCGTTTTTTACAGATATCATAAAAACCCTCGATTTTGTCATTGACGCCACCAATGGCTTGAACAAAACCATGTTGATTAATTGCGCCAGTGACAGCAATTGATTGTTTAATTGGAATTTCTGCAATTGCAGAGAGTAGAGCGACTAATTCAGCGCAAGAAGCACTGTCTCCATCAATTTCACCATAGGACTGTTCAAAGACAATGCTTGCAGTAAATGATAAGCTTTTTTCTTTGACAAAACGTGCGTTAAAAAAACTGCTAAGAATCAAAATGCCCTTTGTATGGATATCACCGCCTAAGTTTGATTCATTTTCAATATCTATGATTTTACCATCACCTAAACGAGCAACTGCACTAATCCTTGAGGGTTGGCCAAAAGTAAAATGCCCTAGACTTGCGATAGTTAAGCCATTAACTTGGCCAACAATTTCGCCACTTGTAGCGATTAATGTTGTTCCACGTAAAATGGATTCTTGTACTTCTGTTTTTAATCGCGCGACTCTGTATTGTTGCTGTTCTATTGCCTGATTGACATCACGGTAATTCACATGCAAATGATTATTTTTTGCTGCCCAGTAGTCAGCTTCTGTCATTAAGTCCCGTAATTCGCCAATATGAGTGGAGAGTTTTTCTGTGTCCTCAATCCACCGGGAACTTTGTTCTACCAAGCGCGCAACACCTGTTTTATCAAATGAACGTAGTTCTTGTGAATTGCTGATTGATGCCACCATCTCTGAAAATTGTTTGATACTAGTTTCATCGCGAATGATTGCATCTTCAAAATCAGCAACAACTTTAAAGAGTAAGTTGAACTGGGGGTCTTGTTCATAAAGACTAAAGTAAAGATGGTGATCACCTAATAAAATAACTTTTATGTTTAGTGGAATTGCTTCTGGATTTAAAGTAATACCACTTGCCATGCTACTTTGAGAAGATGGTTCGATGAGTATTTCTTGGGTTGAAAGTGCACGTTTTAAAGCTTCCCATGCATAGGGTTGATTTAGTAGTTTGTAAGCATCAATAACGAGATAACCACCATTAGCCTTGTGTAATGCGCCAGCTTTAATTAATGAAAAGTCGCTAACTAGCGTGCCATACTGATTGATACTGTCAATTTTCCCCACTAAATTATCGAGTGTCGGGTTTTGCTCGTAAATAATTGGCGCTGGGCTGTCTTTTTCGTGTTCCACGACTAAATTAATATGATATCGATTTAAGAAAGTCTTTAGGTCGATTGGAGATTCATTTTGATTGTTGTCTGAATCAGTTTGAGGTAAAAAAACCTCAACATTTTCGATGATATCATCTTCAATGGCATTGATATGGTCAATGACATCTTGTGAAGCAGTATAATCTCGTTTTAGTTCTTCAATCCAAAATGTGGCTGATTGTTTGGCAATTTGTGCATTTAATTCTTTTATTTGATTTTGACTTTCTTGTTGCCACTTTGGAATACGCTGTAATATGCTTTGCAATTCATCTTGAAGGTCTGCTATTCGTTTTTGAATTTCTTCTTGTTCATTTTCAGAGCGCGTATTGTAATCAGCTGGTTTCATGATTTCGTTATTGAATAACGGGGCAAAACTAAATTCTGCATCATTTTGCATAAAAGCGATATTTTGTAGTTTAGCTTCTCTTTCTAATTCGTTGAACGCGGATTCTTCCTGAGCTCGGTATTGTCCTGTTATCACTAAGACTTGTTTATCATAACTTTCTGCTTCAAATGCTTTTGGAATAACATGAGATAAGGTTTCAGTTAAATCTCTTAGATCTTTTTTCAGTTTGATGCCAAGACCTGCCGGTAATAACATGGCAATGGGTCGATGGCTATGCTCAAAGTTGTTGACATAACAACAATCTGTAAGTAACTCATCGACATTAGGTTTTTGCTCAAGAATTTCACGCACGAGGGTATGCTTGCCAATACCGAGGGGACCTAATAGATATATATTATAACCCTGTTTTTGGATATCGATGCCGAATTTAATAGCATCAAGGGCTCGCTCTTGGCCGATACTCTGGCGATCATTGGTTAATGTTGTTGTATTGTCAAATATGAATTGTTCTGGATCGCAACGTTTAAAAAGCTTATTGGCGGGCAAAGCCAAGGGATGAGACGTCATAGAAAAACCTTTATTAATTTCAGCATTCGTCAATTATACCAGTTGCTCAGTTGCCTGTCTGAGAATTGAATGCTTCTCTGTGAGTGATAAGGATAGGTCGCAAATTTCCGAGAGGAAATAAGACAAAAAGTGCAGCTTATAGAGCGAATACAGAAGGTATGAGGAAAATTAGTTTAGTTTTCATCAATACAAACTTGATTTTTACCTTCATTTTTTGCGCGATATAATGCTTTATCAGCTCTAGAGAAAAATTTGGCATTCATTTCATCGGGTTTTAATTCTGCCACACCAAGACTGATTGTAATATTTAGTGACTGATTATCATGAGAAATACTGCTTTGAGCTACACTTTCTCTTATACGTTCACCAAGATAAGCGCCACCATCTAAGTCAGTATTGCTTAGCAGAATAACAAACTCTTCGCCACCGTAGCGAAAAATAATATCTGTGCCTCTAATGCAAGAAATCGTTCTATCAACGGTGGTTTTTAAAACTTGATCTCCAATTTCGTGACCAAAGTTATCGTTAAATTGTTTAAAGTCATCGATATCAAGCACAATCATCGAAAGCTTACGAGAGTAACGCTGAGCTAATTTGACTTCACGATTGAGGTTTTCTTCAAGCGTTGAGCGATTGTATACACCTGTTAGTGGGTCTTTGTGTGCTGCATGTAAGGCATGTCGATACTTAATGGCATTACGTAGAGGATAGACCAAACCGCATAGGGTATATTCAAAAACTTTTTTTTCTTCTGAAGAAAACTCCCATCGACGATGCAGACTTATCTCTCCTAATGGCTCACCGTTGACTAATAATCGATACTGGCATTTATTTTTACATTTGCGGCCAAAATGTTGGGCAAGTCCTAAGGGGTCATTATGATAGGTAAAACCATCATGAGGTATTGCGGGTTTTATTTGTTGAGAGAATAATTTTGCGAGTGCTTCAATTTCCAAAGTAGATTGAAGTACGCTAGATACTTTTAATGCAATTCCCATTTTGGAATGAGAAACATTTTGTTCCGGTGAATAGTTGATGCTTTCAACATTCCCGGGTGAAATCAAATGATTCGTTTTCTCATCACTTACAATATTAAGTTGCGTAACCATTATTAACTCTTCCTCGTCATTTGCTTAATTGGCAAGCAATACTGGTGCCACGGTTAGATACAGAGTGAACTTTGGTCAGATTAAAAGTATCTCGCACAGTCACGGATATGTGTAGTAAAAACACTAAGCGAGATATTGCATTAATGATGGTTTTCGGTTTAATACTTGCCGTATATAATAGTGTAAAGTGAATTTTTCGATAAGCTGGGTAATAAGCTTAATTTTTAAGTGCTTGATTATCTGATTTTTTGTACCATTATTAATCGTATAAGTTATTGATCATTAAAGGATAAGCGCATCGTGAAAATGTTAGTTTGTTTTCTAGTCGGTTTGATGTTTATAACACCAGTGTTTGCCAAGAAAGAAGGAACGTTGCCAGATCTACAAAATCCTGGATTTGAGGCAAAACCAAGCTGGTTTAAGACCTCCTTTTTGGATTTACAAGAAGATATAGCCGAAGCAGCTGAAAATGGCAAACGCCTGGTGTTGTATTTTTATCAAGACGGTTGTCCATATTGTAAAAAATTGTTGACGGTAAACTTTGCCCAAAAATCGATAGTTGACAAGACCAGACGAAACTTTGACGTGTTATCTTTAAATATGTGGGGCGATCGAGAAGTAGTGGATTTGCAGGGTAATACCATCAAAGAAAAGGATCTGGCACTTAAGTTACGGGTAATGTTTACACCAACTCTTATATTTTTTAATGAAAAGGGTGAAGTTGCTTTACGCGTTAACGGGTATTACAAGCCAACGAAATTTTCTACTGCTCTGGATTATGTCGCTGGGCATAATGACGAAAAAATGCGTTTTAGAGATTTTTTAAAAACGAATTTACCGCCAGCATCTCATGGCAAATTACACGAAAAACCCTATTTTTCCTCAGCACCTTACGATTTAACCAAACGTACAAAAGATAAAGAGTTTTTACTCGTTTTGTTTGAACAAAAACAATGTCCAGCTTGTGATGAATTGCATCGAGATATATTATTACGTCAAGAAACAGAACATGAAATTAGCAAATTTGACGTTGTGCAATTGGATATGTGGTCAAAAACTCCATTAATCACGACTACTGGTAAACAAAGTACAGCGCAACAATGGGCAAAGGAATTAGATGTTCAATATGCGCCGACATTTGTTTTTTTTGATGCGCACGGTAAAGAAATCATTCGAATGGATGTGTATTTAAAATCCTTCCATGTTCAGTCAGTTATGGATTACGTATCGAGCAAAACCTATTTGAAAGAAAAGAGCTTTCAGCGGTATATTGATGAGCGTGCGGAAGAAATTCGAGCAACAGGTAAAATAATTAATTTGATGGAATAAGTTTTTAGTATATGATCTTTTTCATCATTATATGGTCTATATCTACTTCTAGAAATATTTTGCCGTATTCAATAAACCCGAGTTTTTGATAGAAATTCCTGGCGGAGCATTGTGCTCCAAGATAGACACTTTTGAGTTGACGATTTCTCGCTTCATTTATTAGTGTTAGAACGATATTTGAACCAATTTTTTTGTTTCGAAAATCACTTATCACAGCTAAACGTCCAATATGTCCGTCTAACATCATTCTGCCAGTCCCAATAAAATGATTACCGGCTTTGGCAAGCACATGGATTGAGTCTGGATCCTGTCCATCTAAATCTTCTGATGCGTCGATATCTTGTTCAACGGTGAATACTTTATGTCTAATGTAGGCAATATAGGGAGCATGTTTAGAATCAAAGGGGGCAGTAATAAAAGAAATGTTCATATTAAATGAATTGAGGTGGTTTCAGTTCGCCGCTGCAATTTAAGTGAATGTAGCGGGGTGTTTCTTCTAGTGCAAGTGCAGTCAGTTTTCCTCCCCATAAACAACCGCTATCTAAGGCATATACATTATTAATTTTACTTTGTCCTAATGTTGACCAGTGGCCAAATAAAATTCGATATTTTGTGTGTTCTTGATTTAGAAAATTTAACCAAGGCTGTAAGTGCTGCGGCTGTTTACCAGGCTCACCATTGTATTTTAGGTCTAGAGATAGATCTGCGTGGCAGTAACGCATACGAGAAAAACAATTGGTGATAAAACGTAATCGTTCCCAACCTTGCAAATTCTCATCCCAATTGTCAGGCTGGTTACCGTACATGTTTTGTAAAAAATCAATTAGTTGCTCTCCTTGCAATGCAGTTTCTACTTCTTTGGCAAGCTCAGCAGCTTTATCGATTGTCCAATTGGGGTATATTCCGGCGTGAACCAATACAGCATTTAAGGACTGATCAGTATGCATGAGGGGAAGGTGCGTAATCCAGTTAATAAGTGAATCTTTATCTGGTGTATGAATTATTTCATCAAAGGTATCTTTAGGCCGTTGTTGTTGTAATCCAAAAAGTATCGCGAGCATGTGCAAGTCATGGTTGCCAAGCACAGTAATTGCGTTTTCCCCTAAGGACTTGACGTAGCGTAATGTGGCGAGAGAATCAGGACCACGATTGACAAGATCGCCAGTGAACCAAAGTTGATCTTTATCGGAAGAAAAATGTATTTTTTCTAGTAGTTGTTTTAATTCGGTAAAACATCCTTGAATATCACCAATCGCATAAACAGTCATCTACAATCCAAAAGATCGATTAATGATTCTTTAATAGCATTTTTTTGAGACTCGGTCACACAAATACCAGTAGCGGCATCACGAATATAGAAAATATCGTCAACTTGTGCGCCTAATGTCGAAATTTTTGCATTGTTTATTCGGACATTTTGCTGCATGAAAACTCCAGCTATGATGGAGAGTAATCCTCGACGATCTGTTGTGATGATTTCCACTGTGGTTCGCCCCGTGCTCTCATTATCAACAAAACTGATAGTGCTGGGTTTTATGAAACATTCCACGCGGCGAGTTGTGTCAGACATTTTAGAATCGTTACGACTTTCATCTTCGTTAATATAGCTTAAAAGAGTTTGTCTTATGCTATTTACGAGTTCTTTATTGTCGACATTTTTTCCGTCCATCTCAAGAACACTATAAGTATTGAGTGCATATCCGTCTTTACTGGAGACAATTTTGGCTTCCACTATATTTAATCTAAGTTTATCTAAAGCTGCGCTGACGTTAGCAAATAAACTTTTTTTAATGGGTGTTTTTAAGAAAATATCAGTGCCACCACTAAAACCATGGCGTTCAATATAAAGGAATGTTTCTTCATTTTTATGTTCTAATATTTGCTGGCTATAAGTTGCAATTTCTTGAGGTAAATAACGAAGAAAATATTCATTGCTTAACTTATCCCAAAGTTCCATTATTTTATGTGATTCATAACCCAGAGCTTCAAGTTCGGCTTTAGCTCTATTTTTTGCTTGCTCAATTTTTTCAGCTTCTTGCAAGGGGTTTTCTAATCCACGCTGGAAGGCGACTTTCGTTTGTCGACGTAATGTTTTTAATAAAGAGTCTTTCCAACTATTCCAAATTTTTGAGTTGGTGGCGCGCATATCTGCAACAGTTAGTAAATACAAATAATCTAGTTTAATATTATTCCCAACTTTTTCAGCAAACTCAAAAATGACATCTGGATCAGATAAATCCTTATTTTGAGCGGTAGTTGACATCATCAGGTGATTGCGCACAAGCCAAGTAACAAGTTCAGTATCCGTTTTACTTAGTTCGTGGTGTTGGCAAAATTCCCTGGCATCAACTTCCCCAAGTGCTGAATGATCCCCGCCACGTCCTTTTCCTATATCGTGAAATACGCCTGCAATGTAGAGTAATTCTGGTTTTGGAATTTCCCGAATAAGTTCACTACATAGTGGAAACTCATGATTGTATGTATCTATAAAAAAGCGTCGAAGATTACGTACAAGAAAGAGGGTATGCTGATCAACAGTGTAAACATGAAACAAATCGAATTGCATTTGACCTACAATTTTTCCAAACGCAGGAATATATGCCGCTAAAATTCCATAAGTATTCATTCGCCTAAGTACATTGGTTAAGCCGGCAGGCTGTTTAAAAATCTCGATAAAAAGACTTTTACAGCGTAAGTCGTTACGAAAATCTTCGTTAATTAAGTGTAAGTTTTCTCGGATAAGTCGGATGGTTGCAGCACGAACCCCTCTTAATTGTAGATTTTCCTGCATTAATAAAAATAGTTCGAGTAGTGCAAATGGATATTGATTGAATGTATGTTCTGATCTAACTTCTAAAAAACCCTTGCTTACTTGAAACCGCTTGTTGATGATAACAACATTTTCGATTTGATCTGTTATTAAAATGGTTTCTTGATAATGCTGCAATAACATTTCATTTAAGCGATTGAGCTCCATGACATTTCGATAATATTTTTTCATGAATAACTCAACGGCTAATCGATTGCCATCGGCAGCACGGTCGGTTGGTTTTCTGAAATTTTTTTGCTGATTTTCATCAACATAATCGAGTTTTTTTGCGATAATTCTTTGATGTTCGAATAGTAGTCTATCTTCACGCCGACCATTAATGACGTGTAATAAGAATCGTACTTTCCATAAAAAGCGCTGAATATCCAGTAAATCTTGAAGTTCAGTTTCTGTTAAAAATTCGTAATCAACCAAGTTGTGTAAATTCAATTCGCCAAAATGTCTTTTTGCCACCCAACCGATCATTTGAATGTCGCGTAGTCCTCCAGGGCTTTCTTTAACATTTGGTTCTAAGTTATAGGCTGAGTCGTGAAAGCGTTTATGTCGATTTTTTTGTTCTTTCCATTTTTCTTCAAAGAATAATGCGCTAGGCCAAATTTTATCTGGCCCAGTAGCGTTGCTAAGTTCTTCGTTAAGTTTATCTGGTCCATATATGAGGCGTGATTCAACAATATTTGTGGCAATAGTAATATCATTCTTGGCTTCAGTGACGCACTCTGATAATGTTCGGACACTACTACCAATTTCTAATCCAATATCCCACAAAAAAGTGATGTAGTCAGCAATGGATTGTTCATATTTTTTCAGACAATTTTCTTGCAATAAAATAAGAATATCAACATCAGAGCCTGGGTGTAATTCTCCGCGTCCATATCCACCTACAGCGAGAAGGGCGACGTCATCAGGTTCATGGCTCGAAATTTTCAACTGCCAGGCGCGTGTTAAAATCAAATCAACTGAATTTGCTCGACCCCATATGAGTTGCTCTATAGGGGTGTTTTCTTCAAATAATTCTAATAAGCGTTCTTGAGAATCTTTAAGGGCTTTTTTAAATATTGGTATTGGATTCTTTTCATCTTTTAATGCTGTTTCAAAAGAAGCTTCGTCAAATAAAGGAATGTGTTTTGTTTGCATTAAATGTCAGATTTCTCTTCGTCTCGTAAGGTTAAAACTTCATAGCCATCTTTGGTGACGAGTATGGTGTGTTCCCATTGTGCAGATAAACTGTGATCTTTTGTGACAACAGTCCAATTATCTTTTAATAATTTAACCTGACGTTTTCCAGTATTTACCATAGGTTCAATGGTAAATGTCATACCTTGTTCTAGCGCAAGACCCGTATCAGGGGTTCCATAGTGGAGTACTTGAGGATCTTCGTGAAAATTTTGACCAATACCATGTCCACAATATTCTCTCACCACAGAGCAATTATTAGATTCGACGTTTTGTTGTATAACATGGCCAATATCCCCAAGACGAGTGCCAGGTTTTACCATTCGAATGCCTTTCCACAAGGCTTCATGGCTGGTTTTAATAGCGCGCTGGGCAAGAATGCTTGGCTTGCCAATGACAAACATTTTACTGGTATCGCCGTGGTAGCCATCTTTTATTACTGTAATGTCGATGTTAATAATATCGCCAGTTTTTAGTTTCTTATCGCTGGGGATGCCATGACAAACTTGGTGGTTCACGGAGGTGCATATCGATTTAGGAAATCCTCGATAATTGAGTGGCGCAGGAATAGCATCTTGATCATTGACGATATAATCGTGACAAATCTGATCTAATTCATTGGTGCTCACGCCAGCTTTAACATGAGGTTCAATCATGGTTAATACTTGAGCAGCAAGTCGGCCTGCTGTGCGCATTTTCTCAATTTCGTCGGCTGTTTTGATGGTAACGCTCATTTCGCTGGTATAGCTCCTATTTGCAGATATTTGCTCGATTGTTTATTAATGCCCTAGTAAATATAGGCTATTTTGAGATTCAAAAATAAGAGCAATAGTGGCATTAAGCGGCAAATAGCTCAAGTTTTTGAAATTTTGACGATTAACGTTGTAGTTTTAGGCTATTTTATGGTATAAATCAGCCCGATTTTGAGAGGGTTTTGTTGAATATTCAAAGAACCCGTTTTACTAAAAACCACACGCATTCCGTCACATACATCAGGGTGCCCAGAATTATTGTTCTTGGGTTGGTGTCATGGGGGGTGCGGAGGCTTAACCCTAACTAGGAGAATTAAAACATGTCTACAGTATCAATGCGTCAAATGCTTGAGGCCGGCGTTCATTTTGGCCATCAAACTCGTTATTGGAATCCACAAATGGCTCCTTACATTTTTGGAGACCGTAATAAAATCCACATTATCAATCTTGAAAAAACATTACCTTTATTTAATGATGCGCTGAATTTTGTCGGTTCAGTAGCAGCTAAGCGTAAAAATATTCTTTTTGTCGGTACTAAGCGTGCGGCAAATAAAGTGATTAAAGAAGAAGCCATTCGTTGTGGTATGCCTTTTGTTAATCACCGCTGGTTGGGCGGTATGCTGACTAACTTTAAAACAGTGAAGCAATCCATCAAACGATTGAAAGAACTAGAAACCATGGAAGCAGGTGGACATTTTGAGCGATTAAATAAGAAAGAAGTGCTCATGTTAGGCCGCGAATTAGAAAAATTAGAAAAAAGCTTGGGTGGCATAAAAGATATGCGCGGTATGCCTGACGCGATTTTTGTTGTGGATGTTGGTCACGAAAACATTGCGGTTAAAGAAGCAACTAAATTGGGGATTCCAGTCATTGGTATCGTTGATACAAATAACAGCCCAAAGGGTGTTGACTACGTTATTCCCGGAAATGACGATGCTATTCGCTCAGTTAAATTGTATGTTCAAGTAGTTGCAGATGCGATTCTTGAAGGTAAGAGTGCACACGTTAGTGCAAATGGCGCTGAAGATGACTTTGTTGCTGTTGACGAATCGGGCAATGTAGAAAATGTTAAAAAGAAAAAACCTGCAGCTAAGAAAGTTGTTATTGAAAAGGCTAAAACTGAATCCAGTGATGGCAAAGCATAAGCAGATGTGCGTAGCGTAATAATCGTTAGCACAAAAAAGGGGGCTTGGCCCCCTTTTTAGAAAAATATTTTAGATAAACAAATTTTTAGAGGAATTACCATGGCGATAACAGCTAGCCAAGTAAAAGAATTAAGACAACGTACCGGCGCCGGTATGATGGAATGTAAAAAAGCATTAGTAGAGACTGATGGTGATATTGAAGCAGCAATTGAGCAAATGCGTAAGTCAGGCATGGCCAAAGCAGATAAGAAAGCGGATCGTGTCGCTGCTGAAGGTGGTATCACTGTTCAATTAGATATGGATCGAAAAAATGCAGCTATTTTGGAAGTAAATAGCGAGACAGATTTTGTGTCTGGTGGCGACGATTTTAAAAACTTTGCAAATGGTGTTTGTGCGATAGTGTTAAAAGAGAAACCTGCTGATTTAGATGCATTATCAGCATCTAAGCTTGAAAGTGGTGAAACTGTTGATGATGCACGTCGAGCTCTAATTGCAAAAATTGGCGAAAAAATCAGCGTAAGACGATTCACAAATGTCAGTACTTCAGGATATTTAGGTGTTTACCTACATGGTAGCAGTATTGGTGTGGTGGTTGACTTGGAAGGTGGTAGCGAAGAGCTTGCCAAAGATATCGCTATGCACGTTGCTGCTAGTAAGCCAGTTTGTGTTTCTGCAGATCAGGTAGATCCTGCATTGCTAGATAAAGAGCGTGAAATTTTCGCAGCGCAAGCTAAAGAAAGTGGTAAGCCAGACAATATCATTGAAAAAATGATTGAAGGTCGCGTTAACAAATATCTTAAAGAAATTACATTAGTAGGGCAACCTTTTGTTAAAGACCCAGATACAACAATTGAGAAATTGTTAAAAGCTGCTGGAGCCAAAGTTATTTCTTTCCAACGTTATGAAGTTGGGGAAGGTATTGAGAAGAAAGAAGAAAACTTCGCTGAAGAAGTAATGGCGCAAGTTTCAAGTAGCTAGCGTAAAGCACAGCTCACCTTTGATTTGCCCGACGATGGGCATGGATGCTCAAATGCCGCGGTTACATGGATGGAAAAGAGTGGTTAGGTACGGTTGAATGATGTACTTGGACAAATCAAAGGCAATCTGAGCAGTTACTTAAATACAGTAACTGCTTAGTTATAATCTAAAAATTAGAACATTTACTGCTGAAATCTGACGATGCAGAGGTGGACTAAAAAGTTATCAGGAGGATATGTGTCCACACCCAAATACTCACGGATATTATTAAAACTAAGTGGTGAAGCCTTACTCGGTGAAGGTGATTATGGTATTGACCCAAACGTAGCGAAGCGTATTGCAACTGAAGTAAAAGAATTAGTAGATGCCGGTGTTGAAGTGGGTATGGTGATTGGTGGTGGAAATATCTTTCGTGGTGCAGGTTTAGCTGAAGCAGGTATGGATCGTGTAGCAGGCGATCACATGGGTATGTTAGCAACTGTCATCAATGCTTTGGCTTTGCAAGATGCGCTTGAAAAAAACGCTCTCTTTGTTCGTGTTATGTCTGCGCTTGAAATAAACTCAGTTTGTGAAGATTACATACGTCGTCGCGCTGTGAGGCATTTGGAAAAAGGTCGAGTTGTTATTTTTGCCGCAGGCACAGGCAATCCATTTTTTACAACAGACTCTGCAGCAAGTTTGCGTGGCATTGAAATAGGCGCAGAAATTGTGATGAAAGCGACTAAAGTGGATGGTGTCTATTCTGAGGATCCTGTAAAAAACCCTGATGCAAAATTTTACCCTAAGCTCAGTTACGACACGGTAATTGAAAAGAAATTGAATGTCATGGATACGGCCGCGATAGTTCTATGCCGCGACCAGAATATGCCATTAAGAATATTTAATATGAATAAACCCGGCAGCATGATGCGTGTTGTTATGGGAGAAGATGAAGGCACATTGGTGCAGGTGGAGGCTTAATGTTAGAGGAAATTAAAAAAGACGCAGAAACTCGTATGGGTAAAAGTGTAGAATCTCTAAAAACTGATTTGGCAAAAATTCGTACAGGACGTGCGCATACCTCACTTCTTGATACTATTTCTGTTGCTTATTACGGAAGTGACGTGCCGCTTAGTCAAGTTGCAAATGTATCTGTTGCTGATTCGAGAACTTTATCAGTCACACCATGGGAAAAAGAGATGGTTCAGCCGATCGAAAAAGCCATCATGTCATCTGATTTGGGTTTAAACCCAGCGACATCAGGAACTATCATTCGTATTCCTTTGCCGCCACTGACAGAAGAGCGACGTAAAGACTTAATCAAGGTTGTGCGAGCAGAAGCAGAAGGTGGGCGTGTTGCTATACGAAATATACGTCGTGATGTTTTAAGTGATGTAAAATCTTTGTTAAAAGAAAAAGAAATTTCTGAGGATGAAGATCGTAAAACACACGAACAAATACAAAAAATTACCGATACATTTATAGCGAAAATTGATGACGTTTTAAAAGTTAAAGAAAAGGAGCTCATGGAGATTTAAATCCAGAGTTGTCTTTTATCTTAATTATTAGGTTGTACAGACTTTGACAAGTATTACTAAAGGTAAATTTTTCGGTATATTAAATTCTATGACCACTGACTCACTACCTGTCCCCCCTGAAGCTGGCGTTGATTCAAATGTTCCTAAGCATATTGCCATTATTATGGATGGAAATGGTCGTTGGGCTAAAAAGCGTAATAAAATGCGTGTTTTTGGCCATCGAGCGGGTGTAGAGGCAGTTCGAAATGTCGTAGAGGCTTGTGGTGAGTTAGGTGTTAACGCGTTAACGCTGTTTGCTTTCAGCAGTGAAAACTGGCGTCGACCAGAAAAAGAAGTTGGACTATTGATGGACCTCTTTATGACGGTTCTGAAATCTGAAGCAAAAAAACTCAAAAAAAATAATGTTCAATTGCGCGTTATTGGTGATTTATCAGCATTTTCAGATAAATTACAAAATCGGATTTCTGAAGCGGTAGAATTAACCAAAGATAATGACGGGTTAGTATTAAATGTTGCTGCTAATTATGGTGGTCGTTGGGACATTATCAACGCACTCAAAAAAGTTGCAACGGATGTAAAGCAGGGCAATATGGATGTTGAAGATATCAGTGAAGAGAAATTAAATGACTATTTGTCGTTTTCTGGATTGCCAGAGCCCGATTTGTTTATTCGTACTGGCGGAGAAGAACGCATAAGTAATTTTTTACTTTGGCATTTGGCCTATACTGAGCTTTATTTCACGGATGTATTGTGGCCTGATTTTGATAAAGAAGAATTGAAAAAAGCAATACTGTCTTTTTCAAAGCGACAACGACGCTTTGGTCGTACTGGCGAACAAGTAGAGCAACAAACAGGTGCTTAAACACCGTCTCATAACTGCCTCGTTACTGATACCTTTAGTCATTTGGGGTATTTTTGGCCTGTCAACTTTTCCCGCATTTGCTGTTGTTATTGGTCTATTTGTTTCACTTGGTGTTCTTGAGTGGACTCGTTTAATTGGACTCGATAAGCAGAAGCAATACCAAAATTCTTATTTGATCATAATTATTGCGTTATTATTTGCTAGCTATGCTGTGATGCAAAGTGGATTTTTATTTACTTTATTATTGTTGGCAAGCGTAAGCTGGTGGACGGTGCAAATATTTAACTTGCCGTCATATGAAGGTGAGTTAGGTTTTGGTGAAAATAGTACGTTGAAAAATTTATGGACTGGTATTTATTTACTCGTACCAACCTGGATTAGTCTCATGTTCTTACACCAATTGCCAGAGATAGGCCCAGGTTTAGTTTTGTTACTTTTATTACTCATTTGGACTGCAGATAGCGGCGCATATTTTGCGGGAAGAAAGTTTGGTAAAAATAAACTGGCACCATTAATTAGTCCAGGTAAAACCAAAGAAGGCGCTTATGGTGCTTTTGCTGCATCAGGCATTGTCGCTTTTATTGGTGGTTTGTGGCTTGATTTAGGTTTTTTCCAATTTATCTTTTTTATAGTGCTGAGCTTGATTGTGGTGATTTATTCTATTGGTGGCGATTTGTTGGAAAGTGTTTATAAACGCCGTGCTGGTGTAAAAGATAGTGGAGCATTACTACCAGGACATGGTGGTGTGCTTGATCGTATAGATAGTTTAATGTCTGCGGCCCCTGTTTTTACTCTTGGCCTATGGATTTTAGGTATCGTTTAATATGAAGCATATAACTGTACTGGGCTCTACGGGTTCAATTGGTATCAGTACCCTGGATGTGATTGCTCGCCATCCTAATCGTTTTAAAGTCATAGCACTCACAGCTAATACCCAGGTCGACCGAATTTTAGAACAGTGTCGAAAGTTTTCGCCACGTTATGCAGTAATGGTAGATGAATCATCTGCTCAGCAATTGGCAGAGCGTTTTAAGCAACAAGATATTTCGGGTGTTGAAGTTTTATCGGGTGTTGAAGGTCTAGAAAAAGTCGCTAGTTTGCCAGAAGTTGACCAAGTGATGGCAGCAATTGTTGGCGCTGCTGGTCTTTTGCCCACTTTAGCGGCAGCAAAACAGGGGAAGCGTGTTTTACTTGCGAATAAAGAAGCTCTTGTAATGTCTGGTAAGTTATTCATGGATGCTGTTCAAAATAACAATGCTGAATTATTACCGATTGATAGTGAACATAATGCAATTTTTCAGTGTATGCCATCGAGTAGGACTGAGTTACTATCTCAAATGGGTGTGACCCGAATCTTACTGACATCTTCTGGTGGGCCTTTTCTACAACAAAATATAGATGACTTACACAACGTAACACCAGATCAAGCTTGTGCTCATCCTAATTGGAGTATGGGTCGTAAAATTTCCGTTGATTCTGCTTCGATGATGAACAAGGGGTTAGAAGTTATTGAAGCACACTGGTTATTTAATGCGACAGCGGATGATATTCAAGTCGTGATACACCCTCAAAGTGTGATTCATTCGATGGTGGAATATTCTGATGGCTCAGTATTAGCGCAATTAGGTAATCCTGATATGCGAACACCTATTGCTCACGCCATGGCTTGGCCTGAGAGAATGGAATCCGGTGTAAAACAACTTAATATGTTTGATGTGGCTCGATTAGATTTTGAGGCGCCAGATTTTGATCGTTTTCCCTGTTTACGGCTGGCCTATGAGGCTCTCCGACAAGGTGGAACAAGCACTAGTATCTTAAATGCGGCTAATGAAATCGCGGTCGAAGCGTTTTTAAATGAAACCATTTCCTTTTTAGATATTCCAAAGGTTATTGAAAAAACATTGGACGAATTGACATCAGTTAATGCGGACAGTCTAGAGGTTGTTTTAGCAGCAGATAATTCTGCGCGTGAAGTGGCCAGGGTTTGTGTTAAGGAATTAAGTGCTTAATTATGGATATTTTTATTTCAATAGCTTCTTTTATAGTCGCGATAGGTATTTTAATTGCTATTCACGAATATGGTCATTATTGGGTAGCTAAAAAGGTTGGTGTGAAAGTTCTGCGATTTTCCATTGGTTTTGGTAATCCTATTTGGAAAAAGAACATTAATGGTGGTGAAACTGAGTTTGTACTTGCAGCCATTCCTTTAGGTGGTTATGTCAAAATGCTTGATGAACGTGAGGGCGATGTTGATGAAAGCGAATTAGATCGCGCATTTAATCGTAAATCTCTCGGACAACGCTTTTCTGTTGTGGCTGCAGGCCCTGCAGCAAATTTTATCTTGGCCTTTATCCTTTATTGGTTGTTATTTGTTGTAGGCATATCTGGATTAAAACCGATTGTTGGTGAGGTGGAAGATAATTCACCGCTCATGAAAGCTGGTTTGTTGAAAGGGGACGAGTTTGTCTCAGTTAATGGAAAACACACGCCAACTTTAGAAGCTGCCCGTATGTCATTAATTTCAAGTATTGTTGATCAAGAAGTGATTGATATTGAAGTGAGACAAGGTGAGTCTAATCAACGTACTATTCAGTTGGATTTATCAAATACACCAGTCGATGTTATCTCTCAGAACCTAATGCAGTATCTTGGTTTTGCACCATTCCGTCCAAAGCTTCCTCCTGTCGTAGATAAAGTTATGCCCGAGGGTGCGGGAGAAGCTGCTGGAATAGTAACGGGCGATGAAATTTTAATGGTTGATGGTGCGCCTATGGAAGACTGGGTTGCCTGGGCTAAATACGTCAGATCAAAAGCAGAAATTCCAATGGATATCATTGTCTTAAGGGATAATGTTGAAGTAAATATTCAAATAATTCCTAAGCGAGTTGAAACACAAAACGGCAGTATAGGGCGAGTTGGTTTAACACCATTTGTTCCCGAAAATTTTTATGATAATTTAATGGCTGTTCAACACTATGGTGTATTTGAAGCTTTGGGTGCTAGTTTGCAGAAGACTTGGGATATGTCCATTTTAACTTTGCAAATGATGGGGAAATTGGTGCTTGGGCAAGCATCGTTAGATAATATTAGCGGACCTATTTCTATCGCTCAGTATGCTGGTCAAACCGCACAAATTGGTTTATTAGCTTTTATCTCATTTATGGCAATTATTAGTATCAGCCTTGGTGTACTAAATCTATTGCCAGTACCACTTTTAGATGGTGGGCATCTCATGTACTATACCATCGAATTTTTCAAAGGTAGTCCCTTGTCTGAAGAAGCGCAAATGCTTGGTCAGAAAGTGGGGATAATTCTACTCGGTAGTTTAATGATCATTGCTGTTTTTAATGACATTGGCCGAGTCATCAACTAATTTAAATTAAAAACGAATCGAATATTGATGAAGCAAGTAGTAAAAATTATTCTGGCGATTTGTCTTCTTTACTCGTCTGGAAGTTGGGCTTTATCGTCTTTTAAAATCGAGAAAATTGAACTACGGGGATTAGAGGGCATTGCCGCCTCAACTGTGTTTAATTATCTCGTTGTCAAAGAAGGTGATTTAATCGACGATCAGATTTCGTCAGATATCATTCGTGTATTGTTCCAAACGGGATTTTTTAATGACGTTTCTCTTGCTCAGGAGAAAAATATACTCATTGTTAAATTGGTTGAAAGGCCTGCAATTTCAAAAATAAAAATATCCGGTAATGATGAGATCAGTGAAGAAGATTTAACCACAGCTCTCAAAAGTATTGGTTTGTCAGAAGGTCGAATATTTAATCGATCTCTGCTTGAGAAAGTTGAACAAGAATTGCAACGCCAGTATTTTTCTCTAGGTAAGTATGGCGTAAAAATCAATTCTACATTACATGAACAAGAGCGAAATCGTGTTGCTATTGATATAGATATCAATGAAGGTACTGTAACCCGCATCCGTCAAATTAATGTTATTGGCAATCACGCTTATACTGATCATGAATTGTTGAAAGTGTTTAATTCAGGAATGCACTCCGATTACTCTGTATTTGGAAATGATAGTCAATATTCAAAACAAAAACTATTCGCTGATGTTGAATTGCTCCGGTCCTATTATATGGATCGCGGTTACGTCAATTTTACGGTAGAGAGCACCCAGGTTTCTATTTCACCAGATAAGAGTGATGTATTTGTCACCATTAATATTAATGAAGGTGGAAAGTACCTTGTCGATAAAGTGAGTTTATCGGGTGAGTTTGTCGTTGAAGAAGATGAATTAAGAAAATTTGTCACTGTCAAAGAAGGTGGTGTGTTTTCGCGGAAGAACGTGTCTGTTAGTAGTAGTAAAATTACTGAACGTTTAGGTATTGATGGATATGCTTTTGCCAATGTAAATGCTCATCCTGAAATAGATAATGAAAACAAAACCGTATCTCTGACCTTTTTTGTGGACCCCGGAAAGCGAGTTTATATTCGTCGTGTTACTTTTGGTGGCAATGTAAAAACCCATGATGAAGTATTACGACGAGAGATGCGACAGTTGGAAGGCGGCTGGTATTCAACCACTAAGTTGGAACGTTCTAAAACTCGTTTATTTCGCACAGGTTTTTTTGAGGACATTAATGTAGAGACACCTCTTGTGCCTGGCCGTACGGATATGGTGGATGTCATTATCAGTGTGACTGAACGCCCATCAGGCAGCGTGCAGGCTTCTGTCGGCTATGGACAGGGTTCCGGCATCATTTTATCAGGTAGTATCAATCAGAATAACTTCATGGGCACAGGAAAAAGTGTCGGTGCAGAGATTAGTAATAATCGGGTAAATACTATCTATAGCGTTAACATGACAGACCCGTATTACACGATAGACGGCATTAGTCGTAGTTTTAGAGCGTATTATCGTAAAACTGATGCGAGTGAAGCTTCAAGTATTGCTGGATATAATTCCGATGTTTATGGCGGTAGTGTCAGTTATGGGTTTCCGTTAAGTGAGTATCGACGTGCGCGATTGGGTGTGGGATTCGATAATACGGATTTCACGTTATCAAGTAGTCCGCCACCAACTTATACGTCTTTCGAGAATAAATACGGTAACTCTTTTAAGACAATCACTATTACAGGCAGCTGGATTTTCGATACACGAGATCGAATTGTTTTTGCCAATGATGGTTTATATACAGTAGCTACCACGGACGTCACTATGCCGGGTGGAGATCTACAATTCTATAAAATGAGCTTAAGACAGCAGATTTTCTGGTCATTTGCTAAAAACTGGACCATACATTTAGATGGTACGGGCGCTTTTTCTCGAGGTTATGGCAAAACAGACGCTGTACCATTTTATGAATATTATTACGCAGGTGGTGCACAAAGCGTGCGGGGGTTCCGCGCTAACAGTTTAGGGCCCATTGAAGGTGACTTTAGCAATAATATAGGTGGTACTAAAAAGCTGATTGGTATCGCAGAAATTTTAGCACCGAACCCATTTGATATTGAAAGTAAATCAGTACGTTTGAGCTTTTTTATTGATGCCGGTGGAATTTATGGAAATTTGGCGCGTATTGGGCCTAATAAAGGTTTGGCGTATGAGCCAAAAGATTATCTCAGGGAAATCAGCGCATCTTATGGTTTTGGGTTTACTTGGATCGCACCCATCGGTGCATTGAAGTTTAGCTGGGCTTGGCCACTAAGAACTCAGGAAACGGATACATTGGAGACTTTTCAATTTTCTATCGGCGCGCCATTTTAAAGTTTAATATTTAGTGATATGCAACTCTATGGGTTGCCATCTGAAAGAGGAAAATAAAATGAAAGCTATCAATATTGGTTTAATTTGCCTGTTATCTTTGGTTTTATGGCAATCAGCAAGTGCAAAAGATTTAAAAATGGGTGTGATTGATATTGCTCGTATTTTAGAAGAATCTCCTCAAGCTGAGCAGGCCAGAGAAACGCTACAAAAGGAATTTTCTCCTAGAGAGCAGCGTTTAATTGAAACGCAGAAAAAAATTCGTTCATTGGAAGAGCAGTTAGCACGCGATGGCGCGATCATGAGTGAAAGTGAACGAAATAAGCTTGAGCGAAATATTCTATCTAAAAAACGTGATTTTAAACGTAATCAAGATGAGTTTCGGGATGACCTGAATTTTAAACGTAATGAAATTCTTGAAAAGTTACAACGTAGCTTGGTGGGTAGTATCCAGAAATTCGCTAAGGCAGAAGGCTATGATCTTTTGTTTGCTGAAGGTGTTATATATGCTGATGACGCATTAAATATTACCGAAGAAATGTTAGAGAAACTGAAAACGAAATAAGTTGATAGGAAGACGATAATGGAAACCATGGACATAACAAAAATAATGGAGTTGTTGCCTCATCGGTTTCCTTTTTTATTGGTTGACAGAGTAACTGAGGTTAAACCAGGAGAAGAGCTTACAGCGATAAAAAATATCACAATCAATGAGCCTTTTTTTCAGGGACATTTTCCTATAAAGCCAGTGTTTCCAGGAGTATTGATTATTGAAGCTTTAGCTCAAGCCACCGGTTTGTTAGCTTTTGCCACAGAGAATGTCAGTGCCTCTGATGGAAAATCACTTTTTTATTTAGTGGGGATTGATAGTGCTCGTTTTAAACAACCTGCTGGCCCTGGTGATCAACTGATTTTGCATGTGAAAGTCATTAAAAATAAACGTGGTGTTTGGAAATTTTCAGCAGAAGCTAAAGTCGATGGAAAAGTTATTGCTTCTGCAGATTTAATGTGTGCTTTAAAAGATGTTTAATTAAAATATTTTCAGATAACCTGATGTTATTTCCAAGGTATAGTTAATAAGATGGCTAAACCAAAAAAAATACTCCCTCCCTTTGAACTTCCCACTGAATTGCAACAGCTAAAATATATAGCTGGTGTAGACGAAGTAGGTCGAGGTCCATTAGCAGGGGCAGTCGTTGCCGCAGCCGTTATTCTCGACCCAGAAAATCCTATTGAAGGTTTGAGAGATTCTAAAAAACTTACTGAAAAGAAACGCGAATTTTTATTTGATGAAATTCGATTAAACGCCTTAGCTTATTCTGTTGGACGTGCTGAAATAGAAGAAATTGATAAAATCAATATCTTGCATGCGAGTTTACTTGCTATGCAGCGTGCGATAGAAAGTTTGAATATACAACCTGAGCATGTTTTAGTGGATGGTAATCGATGCCCTGCATGTGAGCAGCCCGCAACAGCAGTTGTAAAGGGTGATGATAGGGTAGATGTGATTGCCGCAGCGTCAATTATCGCAAAAGTGACTAGAGATAGAGAGCTAGTTGAGTTGGATAAGTTATTTCCTGGTTATGGATTGGCAAAACACAAGGGTTATCCCACAAAAGAACATATTGCTGCGTTACAAACTTTGGGCGTGACGGAAATTCATAGAAGAAGCTTTGGGCCAGTTAAAAAGATACTTGAAGCAGAACTTCAAGTATCTGTCTAAATTGTTTTTAGTAAAGGTTATAACCAAGTTTAAATAAAGCTTGCCAGCTACTAGCGCCGAGATCTGAATGTCCACCCACTTCATCACCTTGTGTGACTTGATAACGTGCTTCACCACCGATAAATATTTTATCAATACTGTAATGCGCACTGGCACCAAGTTGTGCTGAAATCATATTTGATTTGCGGTTGTTAACCTCTGCTCTCATAAGCCCTATACCCGGGCCACCACCAAGCCAAAGCTTAGGAGCAACTTCTACCACATAGTGGGTATTAATTTGAGCAGTTTGAATATTGGAATCACCATCTTTATATTGGATGACACTGACTTGTTGGCGTATTTTATTTTCAGGTGGTTGAATAATAGGACAATTGAATGATAATTCCGCGCCATATGTTAAACCTGTACTACCAATTTTATCATCTGGGCCTAGACCGCCAACCATTGCTGCCACAGTTGATTCGTGAACAAAATCTTCTTCCATACCTGCGAAGAAACGCCAGCTTTTTTCTGCGAAGCTAATGGTCGAAAAAAAGGATAAGATTAAAGCAATAGCAATTAAGCTAAGCGTTTTCCCCATGTTTAACTCCTACAAAATGAAGGTATGAATATATAAGCGAATAATTATACAATAGTTCTGAATATCCACAACTCATATCTCGTCATTTTAAATATTTTAATAACGTGTATAAAAAGCTAAAACTTTTATATATTAAGGGTTAAAATAGATCATTCTTGTTTTTGGATACGGTACGTATTTTACTCATGCAATCCTCTTTTGTTCATTTACATATTCACACCGAATTTTCTTTAGTTGACGGAATCGTTCGCATTAAACCGCTGATGAAAGAAGTGGCTGCTCAAGGTATGCCTGCAGTTGCTTTGACCGATCAATCCAATATGTTTGCCATGGTTAAGTTTTATAAGGCCGCAATCGCAGCAGGTGTTAAACCTATCATTGGTGTAGATGCGAAACTTGTTAATCCTGAAGATATGGATAAACCACATCGTGTGGTTTTCCTTTGCATGAATAATAGGGGTTATCACAATTTAACTAAATTGGTATCCATGAGTTATCAGCAAGGCCAACATCGTGGTATCCCCATGATGCAACTTGACTGGTTGGAAAGCTTGAATGAAGGTTTAATTGTTTTACTTGGACAAGGCAGTGATTTAGGTCAGCCTTTAATGGGATCAAATCTAGATCTAGCTAAAGAAAGATTGCATTTTTGGCAAAACTTTTTTAAGGGTCGTTTGTATTTTGAAATTAGCCGTGCTGGCCGTCCGGATGAAGAAAGCTTTTTACATTCGGCTGTCACTTTAGCAGGTCAGACAGGTATTCCTGTTGTTGCGAGTAATGATGTGCATTTCTTAAAGGCCGATGACTTTGATGCTCACGAAGCGAGAGTATGCATTAATGAAGGCCGGGTATTGGATGATCCTAGACGACCAAAGCGATTTACCAATCAACAATATCTGCGTTCTGTTGATGAAATGTTGGAGTTGTTTTCGGATATACCAGAAGCTCTAGAAAATAGTATAGAAATTGCCAAGCGTTGTACGATTGAACTCACATTGGGTAAAAACTTTTTACCTAATTTTCCGGTGCCTGCTGGTAAAACGATGGAAGAATATTTTGGTGAATTGTCTAGAGCCGGCCTAGAAGAAAGATTAGTTCTCCTTTTAGATGCAAACGCTGATGACTATTTGGATCGACGCAAAGTTTATGATGATCGATTACAAGTAGAACTTGATGTAATAAATAATATGGGTTTCCCCGGTTACTTCTTAATAGTTGCTGATTTCATCAAATGGGCAAAAGATAATGATATACCTGTGGGGCCAGGACGTGGATCAGGTGCTGGTTCCTTAGTTGCCTACGCATTATTGATCACGGATCTTGATCCAATTGAATATGAATTGCTGTTTGAGCGATTTTTGAATCCAGAACGTGTTTCTATGCCTGACTTTGATATTGATTTTTGTATGGAAAATCGTGATCGGGTTATTGAATATGTTTCTGATCATTATGGTAAAGAAAAAGTTTCACAAATCATAACCTACGGCACTATGGCAGCAAAAGCGGTTGTGCGAGACGTGGGTCGCGTACTGGGGCATGCCTATGGTTTTACTGACCGTCTAGCGAAAATGATTCCATTTGAAATTGGCATCACTTTGGATAAAGCTTTGGAGCAGGAAGAAGCCTTACGTGATGCCTATAAAGATGATGAAGAAGTAGCCAACCTGATAGATTTAGCACGTTCATTGGAAGGTATAACTCGTAACGCAGGTAAACATGCGGGTGGAGTCGTTATTTCACCCTCTGCATTAACAGATTTTTCTCCCTTATACTGTGATGAAACTGGTGGAAATCTGGTTACGCAGTTTGATAAGAATGATGTTGAAGATGTGGGATTGGTTAAGTTTGACTTTTTGGGACTACGAACACTAACCATTATTGATTGGGCATTAAAGGCGATCAATGAACAAAAGCGAGAGCAAGGTCATGAGTTGCTTGATATCACCAGAATTCCACTTGACGATAATAAAACGTTTGATTTATTAAAAGCCTGTCAAACGACCGCTGTATTTCAGCTTGAATCTCGGGGAATGAAAGATTTAATTAAACGCCTTCAACCTGACGTGTTTGAAGATATCATCGCACTTGTAGCTTTGTTTAGGCCCGGACCTTTGCAATCAGGCATGGTAGATGACTTTATCAATCGAAAACACGGTCGGGCAAAAGTGGTGTATCCACATCCAGATGTTGGTCCAACATTAAAACCTACCTACGGTGTCATATTATATCAGGAACAGGTAATGCAAATTGCCCAGGTTCTGGCTGGGTTTTCTTTGGGTGGCGCTGACATGTTACGTCGAGCCATGGGTAAGAAAAAACCTGAGGAAATGGACAAGCAACGAGGCCTTTTTGTTGAAGGCGCTAAGCTTAAAGAAATTGATGTAGAAACATCAGGTGGCATTTTTGATTTGATGGAAAAATTTGCCGGTTATGGGTTTAACAAATCTCATTCAGCGGCCTACGCATTGGTTTCGTATCAAACGGCCTGGTTAAAAGCCCATTATCCTACCGCATTTTTAGCTGCAGTAATGTCAGCTGATATGGATAACACGGAGAAAGTTGTCATTCTTATTGAAGAATGTGAACACATGAAGTTAGAAGTACAAGCGCCAAACGTCAATAACAGTATGCATAAGTTTCGCGCCGTAGATGATGTGAAAATTCACTATGGTTTGGGTGCGATTAAAGGAGTTGGTGAATCGGCTATCGAAATCATTGTTGCTGAGCGTGAGACTAATGGTAAGTACAAAGACTTATTTGATTTTTGTCAACGGGTGGATTTGAAAAAGGTAAACCGTCGAGTTTTAGAAACCTTGGCACGATGTGGTGCGTTAGATGAATTAGGGCCGAACCGTGCTAGCTTGATGGCAAGTTTAAGTACAGCGACACGCATTGCAGAACAACACACAAAGAATTCTGCAGCAGGTCAAAATGATATGTTCGGTTTTGCCAGTCAGCAAAGTGATAACGATGGTAAAGCCCAATGGACCAATGTGGCGGAGTGGGATGATAAGCGTCGTTTGCAAGCTGAAAAAGAAACTTTGGGTTTGTATTTAACAGGACATCCCATTGACTTTTATCGAACTGAATTGAAACGTTTTGTGAGCACATCAATTGCTAAGTTGCAGCCTATGAAAAGAACCAAAGTGTTTGTTGCAGGTTTATTAATTAGTATGCGATTTATGAAAACAAAAAAAGGCGATACTATGGCGATCATCACTTTAGATGATCGAACTGCTCGAATAGAAATAGCCGTTTTTTCCAATGTCTTGGAGCAATATCGAGAAATATTGGCAACGGACAAAATCATAATAGCGGCGGGTGAAGTATCACTGGATGAATATAGTGGTCGTTTGCGAATGCAAGTAAAAGAATTATATGATATGGATTCGGCGAGAGAACATTTTGCCAAGCGTATGGTAATACGGATATCTCCAGAAGCCGCTAATAACGGCTTTGTGCAACATTTAGCCAATACTTTGACGCCATACAAAGAAGGTGGGTGTCCAATATTTATTCGATATGCGACAAAGCAAGCAACAGCTGGTCTAAAATTGGGGGAAGAGTGGAAAATTCGACCAACTGATGATCTCATTGAGCAATTAACTCAAATTACTGGCAAGCAAAGTATAGAGCTGGAATACTAGCTCCTTGGTAAATCGCCAGCTCACCTCGAATTTGCCTGCAGGGGCAGATATTTGCTCCTCGACAACTGTTTCCTGCGTCGCCTAAAGCGCCTATTATTGGTGTTCTACTTACGGGCTTCCTGCCCTCATGCAATATCTGCGTTCCCTACCTCCCCTTAAGTGTAGGTACTTGAAAGTAGGCGCCATGAGGCGTGAGCGGGGAGCGAAAGCCCTGAACTTGAACAAATCAAAGGCAATTTGAACGAATACTATTAATTTCTTGGCTTATGTAAAGAAGTTATTTTCGATGCAATAGCCTTAATATTTCGGTTATAATTCGCTAACTGTTCCAATAATGTAGCTAAATAATAATGAATTTAAATTTTCTCGACTTTGAACAACCTATTGCAGAACTAGAAGCAAAAATTGAAGAATTGCGTTTTGTTGATAATGACTCTGAAATCAATATTTCCGATGAAATCCAAAAACTCGAAGAAAAAAGTAGAGATTTAACTCAAAAAATCTTCGCAAAATTATCGCCATGGCAAATCTCACAACTTGCACGTCACCCAAAACGTCCATATACATTGGATTATATCAGCCGAGTTTTTAATGGTTTTGAAGAATTGCATGGTGATCGAGCATTTGCGGACGATGCTGCAATTGTTGGTGGTGTCGCCTATTTAGATGATCAACCTGTGATAGTGATCGGTCAGCAAAAAGGTCGAGATACTAAAGAAAAGGTTCGTCGAAATTTTGGTATGCCCCGTCCCGAAGGATATCGAAAAGCCTTACGCCTTATGGAAATGGCTGAACGATTCAAAATGCCGGTGATGACATTTATTGATACTCCAGGTGCTTACCCAGGGCTTGATGCGGAAGAACGCGGTCAGAGTGAAGCCATTGCCCGCAACTTGTTTGTACTTGCTAAATTACGCACACCAGTGATTTGTACAATCATTGGTGAAGGTGGTTCTGGTGGTGCATTGGCTATTGGTGTGGGTGATAGAGTATTGATGCTAGAAAATAGTACATACTCAGTTATTTCTCCTGAAGGTTGCGCAAGTATTTTGTGGAAGAGTGCAGATAATGCCAGTGATGCTGCTGAAGCTATGGGTATCACTTCGGCCCGCTTAAAAGAGCTGGATATTATTGATGAAATTATCGAAGAACCTTTAGGGTCAGCTTATCGTGATGTGGAATTGATGTCTGAACGAATTAAATCAACGCTGCAACGCAATCTTGAAGAATTGCAAAATCAGAGTATTGATGAATTATTAAAAGCTCGCTACGAAAGATTGATGTCTTTCGGTAATTTTAAAGAATAATGAGGATGTTGTCTGAAAATGGAAAGTCTACTGTGGAAATCCCATTTTGCTCATATTTTTCAATGCTTTTCGGCAAATAGCCATGGCTATTGACCTCAAGCGATAGTTTAATCCGTACTCAAATGGATTTCCCTCGTGAAGACTTCCACCCTCGGGCAGCATCCTAGATGTTGGGTTTTACACAGGTATCCTTTTGGCAGCAAATGCAAAGCTTATTGCCAAATAATTTATCGGAGAATTCAAGTTTTTGTGTCGGTTTTAGCGGCGGTTTGGATTCTACTGTACTTTTACATCTATTATCTGAAATTCAAAAAACTCAAGAATTTAAATTCCAACTAAAAGCCATTCATATTAACCATCAACTGCAAAAAGATGCTGATTCATGGGCGGATTTTTGTCAAAATTTTTGTGACACGACTGGAATTCCACTTCAAATACTCAAAGTTAAAGTTGTTGATGAAAAGGAAAACGGAATTGAAGCAGCGGCAAGGAAGGTTAGGTATGCTGCGTTTAGTGAAAATTTGGCCATCAATGATATTTTACTAACAGCCCATCACCTAGATGATCAAATAGAAACAGTATTTTTACACTTATTGCGTGGCACAGGGGTTGAAGGAGCTGCTGCTATCAATTCTTGTTCTAAAGTTAGAGAAAATTATTTACTGAGGCCATTATTGAATTTTAGCCGTGAGCAATTAGAAGAATATGCGAAAAAAAATCAGCTGCAGTGGATAGATGACCCTAGCAATTTTGAAACACATTTTAATCGCAACTATTTACGTAATGAAGTATTGCCAATCATTGAAAAGCGTTGGCCTGCGTATCGACAAACTCTACAACGTTTTGCAAATAATGCCAGATCAGCGACAACTGTTTTGGATGATTATATTTCTGTAGATTATTTACATTGTTTAAATTCTAAAAATCATACGTTAAAAATTGATTCGTTATTAAAATTGGCCTTTGAAAAACGGTTAATGGTGATTAGGTATTGGATAAAAAATTTAAACTACTCCATGCCAGGAGAAGCACAATTAACGCAAATTCATTCTGCTATATTAGCAGAAAAGGATGCCAATCCATTGGTAGAGTGGGGCGGTGCGGTTGTTAGACGATATCGAAATGAAATTTTTTTGTTGCCACGAAAAGCCAGTAATTTTCAAGATCAAGAATTTCTTTGGAATCCCAAAATCGAATACTATATAAAAGGTCTAGGGGTTTTGAAAAGCCAACAAATGTTAGGTCAAGGCGTATGTGAAAAATACATTGATGAAAAAATAAAGATTGTATTTCGCCAAGGTGGCGAAAAATGTCAACCGACAGGTCGGAAAGGTAGGCATAGTTTGAAAAAATTATTTCAGGAATATGCTGTTCCTGCTTGGCAACGAGAACAGATTCCCATAATTATGATAGATGACGAAATTGCTGGCGTAGTGGGTTATTTTTATTGTACGCCTTTTGCTGCTAAGAAAGATGAACTAGGTTTTATCATTAAGTTAGACTTAGAGTTGGTTTAAGACCGAAACTGGTCAATGAAATTCTATTGAAATTAGTGTTTATTAGTGCGGTTTTTGTGGTTTATATCACATTTTGTTTATAAATCTTTTGACTGCCCATGTCGATAAATTTCCTGTAGTTAGTATGTAGATGAAGGGGTGAGCTTATGTCGAAAGACAAGAAGAATAAAGCTGATATGATCAAGGAAGTTAATTTTAATGGCGCGTCAATTATTGATGAACATGGAAGAGAAGTCGTCATCGCGGAGGAGATGATAGAATCTGCTGTTGGGTACATAAAAGATTCTATTGTTAAACCATATCGGCAATATTAAAAATTAAAAAAATTAAGAGCCCGCATTCGGCAATCTGAATGCGGGCTTTTTTTTGCCTTAAAAATGTAACAAATGGAAAAATGGGTAGCCTAATAGGTAATATCTTAGACTCAATTTTTAAATAGTAATATTAATTTCAAGCTCTGAATAAGGCGAATCCAATGCTTAAAAACTCAATAAAGATAATGATCACGTTACTTCTTTTCACTATACCTATGGTGGTGTTTGCAAAAGATAAACTCTACGATTTTAAGGGCCAGTTGCATCAACTAGATGAATATACGGGAAAAGGTAAGTGGACAGTGGTGATGATTTGGGCCCATGATTGCCATAACTGCAATGACGAAGCCCATCAATATGTTGCATTTCATAAGAAACATAAAGACAGTGATGCTCAAGTCATAGGCATTAGCCTAGATGGTAAGCAAAAGCAGAAAAAAGCTGAAGACTTTGTTAATCGACATAATCTTAACTTTGACAACCTAATTGGCGAGCCAATTGAAGTTGCAGGTATTTATGAGGATCTCACGGGCGTTGAGTTTTTCGGAACACCGACTTTCTTGATTTATAATCCAGCAGGTGAATTAAGAGCTCAACAAGCTGGGGCGGTACCTACTAAAATTATTGAGCAATTTATAGCCAAAGAGACTACTAAATAAGAATATCATTCTGGTTTGATCAATTGCCATGAATGTAGAAGTGACCACGTATATCAGTCTTTTAGCGGTGTTTTCAATACTCAGGTCTTATTGCTTAGGCAAAAAAAAAGCGCCAATGGCGCTTTCTAAGGAGGGGTTTCAAAAGTTAATAAGATTTAAGGGAGGGGTTGTTTGCCACTGAGAATGGCAAAGCTTCTTAATTAACTCGAGTAGGATTATGCTGCAGTTTATGTATAAGTTAAAGTAAAATAAAACTATTAAAACGATAGTGTTTTATCTATGTATAAGTATTTCACGATAAAAAAATTATTATAATCAATTAGTTATCGAGTTTTAAAGTTCTAATCTTGGTCATGTTTCAAATATTGATTTAAATATTTTTTTCTTGACCTGTATATTAATGTACCCATAGCCCATGGATTAGTTGAGGTTCACTGTGTAAGGAAACCATAGGCCCAATACGAATCTTATCTTCATGTTTAACAGACCAGACTGGCATGATGCCATTTTGTAATACCTTATCAGCACCACTATCTGTTAATAATATTTCAGCACAAGGTTTGAGTTGTTGTTCACCATCATCATCTTTATAAATATGAACTGGCAAACCAGAAATTTCATTTATTTGACCAGGTTTAAACTGCCATTTATCTAAGCTATAGGATTCCGCCAATAAATAAAGTAAAGCATAACCGGCATTTCCCCATAAATAATTTTCATGTATTGGTTTAGGCATTTCTTCGTATTCAAAACATTCCACAGCTTTTGTTTTTAATCCGTAAGGTATGCGAAGCAAAAATTTTGGAAAAACCAATGCCAGGTGTTTTGCTTGTGAAGAGTCCCGTAAATATTGCCAAGCTTTTAAAAGATTATTATCTCTATCCAATTTCCAATCGTCAGCATCTGGTGTATTTGCAAGACTTTGACAGGAAACCAACTGAGCAGCAGCCCCAGCAATAAAACTTGCATTAGTATAGGTAGCGAGCTTTCCCATTCTTTCAAGAAAGAAAATATCATTTGCTTGGTCTTTTATTTCGTAGTCTCCAATCCAAACAGACCAAGGCTTCGCGCCAGCGATACCTGTGTAAGGTTCTACAATTTTTTTATAAAAGTTTGTGTCTTTTTCGTCGTCGGCATCTACTGCTTTTTCTAATGTTGTTTTATCAATATCGAGTAAGAATAATTTTAAATCAGTGTCGGTTTTAGTTCGTTTAATAGTGAAATACAATCCACGCCAAGCACTTTCTAATGCCTGAAATTTGGGGTGATGTAACACTATACTCATAAGTTCACTGATAGAATTATCAACGGATTCAATATATTCAGCTTGTTTCGGATCTGCTGAAGGCAATATATGAGGAGCGACAATATCGCGAATGAGATTTTTTGCCAAATCGCTGCCGGTTGTTGATTGATTTTTTTTCTGACGATTCGCTGTTTCAGATAGCATTGCATCGAGCAAGTTATCAGGTTGTATCGCATTGTCTATTCTTGCTACATCGTCTGTTGCTTCAGTGGTTGACTGATTTATATTGCTCCAATCATTCATTTCTTGCGCAGCTTCTGAAAATGTTGATTGGTTGGCTAATCGTCTACGTAGAGACCTTAATTGAGCAAATATATCCAATCTTTCGTAAAGTGCATCAGGCTCAAAATCTTCTAGTTCTTTAAAGTTTAAATCAATCGTGTTTTTATTTTCGATTTCCAATTTAAGAACGGGTTGGGTTTTTGTTAGTATTTCATCAAAATTGTCTCGATCAACTTGGAGTGGCTTAAGGTTATTTGAGAAGACTCTATCGCCTGAAAAGTTTGCCATGACTAATGCATGAAAAGGATTTCTTGTTTGAGTTTTTTTTTGTTGTTGAGTGTCTTGTACACTGGTACCCATGTTAATACCACCAATTTCAAAGCCTAGTTTAGTCATATTAATATCTCCCAGTTGGTTGCCCCATCTTAGATTTAAAAATTGTGTCTATCAAGCAAATATATGAGTTATGTGTGTTCATTTCAGGTTGAGTGGAAGAGCATGCTTAGGGATTTTTTTAGGTTTCCAAATGTTCGAGAAGAAATCGCTAAAATCTTTTGCGTTTATTATTAAGCTTGTTGGACAAATTATCTACTTTCTACAGGCAATGCTTCCGCATCCATGCTCAGGCTTATCGCCTAAAGCACCTACTTTTGGTACCCACTTTCGATAGGCAAGGCTTCCGCTCACAGCCCTCGCCTCAGGGCGCCTACTTTTGGTACCTGCATCCGTGCAGTCAACGCTTCCGCATGACCTACACGGATGTAGGGAATGCAGATATTGCACGGAGCTAATATCTGTCTATGCTCAAGCTTATCGCCTAAAGCGCCTACTTTTGGTACCTACTTCCTGTAGGCAAAAAAAAAGCGCCAAAGGCGCTCTTTAAGGAAGGGTATTCCAAGCTAATTAGAAATAAGGGAGGGGTGTGCGGGCAATTGAGGGAACTGCGTCGCTTTCTAATTAACTTGAGTGCATTATGTAGTACTTCATGTATAAATAATAATAAAATAAAAGTATCATTATCATTGCTATTTATCTATATTACTTCTGAAAGTTGGAGAAAATACATGATAAAAATGAAGAATGCGACCTTCAGGCAACTGCAGGTCTTTGAATCTATTGCAAGAGTTGGAAGTTTTACGGGTGCTGCTAATGAGTTACATTTAACTCAGCCCACTATTTCAGTGCAAATCAAGAAACTGACAGATGTTATAGGACTTCCCTTATTTGAGATAATGGGGAAAAAGGTCCATTTGACTGCTGTAGGGCGTCAGTTATTGGAGACTTGTAATAATGTATTTCAGGAACTCGATAACTTTGAAATGAATATGGCAGATGTTAAAGGTGTTAAAGAAGGTGTACTAAAACTCACCGGAGTTACAACAGCTGAATATTTTGCTCCACGAATTATCGGTGGGTTTTGTCGAAAATATCCTGGAATTCGTGTTTCACTAGAAGTGACAAACCGTCGCCGAGTTCTTGAACGTTTAAGTGAAAATCTTGATGATTTGTATATCAGTGGTGCTATTGAAGAAGATAACGCGATTGAGGACACTGAATTCATTGAAAATCCCTTAGTGATCCTTGCGGCACCTGATCACCCGCTAGCGGGTAAAAAAAATATTCCTGTTGAAGCACTAACCAATGAGCAGTTTTTAATGCGAGAAGCGGGCTGTGGTACTTATTTTGTGCTGGATAAGATTGTTGGCCAAAAAGGAATACAATTTAAGTCCAGTATGGAGCTGGGTAGTAATGAGGCTATAAAGCAAGCAGTAATTAGTGGCTTGGGAATATCCATGCTATCGCTCTATGCATTGACCCATGAATTAAAAACCGGCGAACTCGTGATTTTGGATGTAGAGGGTTTTCCTTTTCAGGACGTATGGCATATCATTTACCCAAAAGGAAAAAAACTTTCCATCGTCGCCCAGGCATTTTATGATTACCTACTGGCTGAGGGACGAGAATTAACGAAAAGTCATTTAGCAGAATTACCGTAATTTGAATGCAGGGCTATTGTGTCAATAATTCGAATGAAATTTACATAAATAAACATAGAGAAAAATAATGATAGAAATAATACCAAACTGGCATCCTTTAATGGTGCATTTCACAATTGCCTTACTAAGCATGTCGATTTTATTTTTTGTGATTCAAAAGCCGTTATATGAAACAGAGATAGGTGATAACTTTTATGTGTTTGCACGTTATTCTTTGTTTATGGGGGTGTTAATTTCGATCCTAACGTTGGTTGCTGGTTGGTTTGCTTTTAATAGTGTTGATCATGATACACCATCTCACCTTGCTATGATTGATCATAGAATGTGGGGTATTATTACCTTTGTTGTATTTGCTATAGCAGCAATTTGGTTGGCAATGTCATCTAAGATGCGTGAAACAGCTTCAATTGTTTTTCTTGTTTTTATTATAATTGGTGGCGGATTATTGTTCACGACGGGTTATAAAGGGGCTGAATTAGTTTATAAACACGGTTTGGGTGTTCAGTCTTTACCTAAGGCTGAGAATCACGATCACGCCTCAGGCCATGATCATGATCATGGAGATGCAGGGCAAAATAAAAAAACAGAGTCACATGATGAACCGCATTCGCATGATGCTGGTCATGAGCATGAAGATGATAGCTCAGAGATGAAAATTGACGCACAAAGTATGGCAGACATGGAAAAAGGAATGGATGCAGAGCCTATTCCGGAAGTCATAGTAGATAAAGACGGTATTAGTAAACAAGAGTTACCTGCGGAAGACATACCAGTGCAAGCGGTAGAAGAACCTGCTGATGATGGACACGACCATCAACATTGATTATAACCAGGTTGCCATAAAACATCTGGGTGACTTTCTAAATGATTAATATATCGAGCAGTTACAAATAATAAATCCGATAAGCGATTGAGGTAACTCAAGCTTATCGGATTGACTTCCGCTGCCTCTGCCAATCCGATTAACTCACATTCAACACGTCGACAAATTGTTCGTGCCTGATGACAAAATGCGGCAGCTTTACAACCACCGGGTAGAATAAACTCTTTTAACGACGATAAATTTTCATTATATTTATCCAAGGTATTCTCGAGCAATTCAACGTATGAGTTATCAATAACAACTCTACCAGGGATGCATATTTCTCCACCAACATCAAATAATGTATGCTGAATATGGGTCAGTGTTTGAGTAATATCATCATCCAATTTTTCAGAGAGAATAATACCGATAGAAGCGTTTAATTCATCTATTAATCCAAGACACTTAATTCTTAAATTAGTTTTTGGAACTCGGCTTCCATCGCCTAAACCAGTTTCCCCTCTGTCACCTGTGCGCGTGTATATTTTAGTTAGGCGATTTCCCATAATTTATATTTACCTTTTAGATTAAGTTCTAATGTCGATTTATTATTTGGAATGCAGATAACCACATACTTGCTCAATACCATCAAGTACGCGTGGTGTATGACGGACTACATGATCTGGATTCACTGTGAAAAGTTGGTTATTTTTGACAGCTTTCATGAAATCCCATTTTTTCCAACGGGAAAGCCATGTGTCACCGAGTTTGCCTTCTCGCGTCGCAATAATAACGTCTGGGTCTCTATGAATAATCGTTTCTACATCTAATGATAATGTTAATTGTGTTGTTTTGTGAAAGATATTGTGCCCGTTACAAAATTCAACAATTTTAGAAATCAAATGTGTTCCATTGATGCTCATCAATGGTTCATTCCAAATTTGTATAAACACATTTTTTTTATGCTTCGAATGTGGGAAACGTTTTTTTAATATACTAAATCGCTTGTTAAAGTCGGATACTGCTTTTTCAGCTGTATCCACTGTGCCCATCAAAATACCTAGTCGTTTTAATGTTGAACTTATATCCTTAAAATCACGTAGTTCACTAGTATATACCTTTATCCCAAGCTTTTTAAGTTTGGATATTTGTAAGGAGGGATTACCACTTTTCCATGAGATGACTAAATCTGGGCTGAGTGCGACAATTTTTTCAATATCAATGGAATTATAGCTTCCAACTTGAGGGATTATTTTGGCGGATTTTGGGAAATCACTATAACTCACGACGCCTTTTAAAAATCTTTCACCGCCAGCATAATAAATTAGCTCAGTCAATCCAGGAGATAGGCTGACAATTTTTTTGGCAGGTTCCACAAGTTCTATTTCTTCGCCAACATCGTCAATGACAGAAACATTTGCTAGCGCCATATTGTTTGAATATGGACTCATAAATATGAAGAGTGCCGTGAGGGTAATGGATATTTTCTTATGAATCATTTTATCCAGCTATAAAAATTGATTGAATATCGTCTGATATTTTATTAAAGGTACAATGATATAAACGTTCTAGGTTTTTTGTGTTTATGAGTTTATCAATTGGACCAGTAGACCAATCACCATCGCCAAACAACATTAATACTTTGTCACAATAACGATAAGCCAAATTTGCATCGTGAATAACCATAATACCTGATTTATTGTTTTCTTTAATATGCTGTTTTAATAAATCTAGCATCATTATTTGAGAACCTAAGTCGAGATGATTTGTAGGTTCGTCTAATAATAAATAATCAGGGTCTTGAGAAAGCAAAGTAGCAATATTTAGTCGACGTTTTTCCCCGCCAGACAACGTATTTGTAAGTCGATCTTTAAAAGAAATTAAATGGGTTTTTGTTAAAGATTGCTCTGCAATTTCTAAGTCTTCTTTACTTTCCCATTGCCATTCTGATAAATAAGGGTGGCGTCCAATTAAAGTTGCGTCGAGAACAGTGCAGGGAAAATTATATTCATAATCTTGTAATAATATACCAACTTTCTTCGCAAGTTTTTTTCGTTGTTTTTTAAAGTAAAGTAAGGGTTCATTGTCTATTGAAATCTCGCTGACGAATGTGTTATTAACATTAATCATGTGGTGCAACAGAGTAGACTTACCTACGCCATTTACGCCGAGTATTGCCCAAAATTCACCAGGTTTGACTTCAAGATCAAGTGCATTACATATCTTTTTAGTGCCAATACTTAAAGTGAGTTTGTTTATTATTATTGACATATTATGTACTTCTTCTTAGCAAAATCAAAAAGAGAGGTACACCAATAAAGGCAGTTACAATACCTACCGGTATTTGTATTGGAGCAAATGCTGATCGCGCAAAAATATCTGCCAAGATAAGCAATATGGCGCCTGCTAATGCACTGGCTGGTACTAAAATTCGATGTTCATTACCTACTATTAACCGCATGAAATGCGGTACAACTAATCCTACAAAGCCGATGCCCCCCGCAAGAGAAACAGCGCCCGCAGTGAGTAAGGAAGATAGAAAAAAGATAAATAATCGTAATTGATTTGTATTTATGCCCAAGCTACTTGCTTGTTTTTCTCCCCAAATCATCACGTTAAGTTTAGGGCAAAGCGGAATAGTTAATAAAAATCCGACGACTAAGATGATAAAACCCGGAAGAAGAGGTCGATCATAACTTAAATCTCCCATTAGCCAAAAAAGCATGCTTTGCACTTTATCTGGTGGTGATATAACAAGTAAGAAGCTGATTAATGAAACCCATCCCGCGGCTAATACGATACCTGCCAATAAAAGTCGGCTGATCGTCCAGCCACCTTTACCATTCGCAAAAATAAACACTAAAAATATTGAAACTAAAGCACCAATAAATGCCCCACCAGCAATATACGATGCGCTTACCCCGATTAGCATGGAAACTAAAGCGGCAAACGATGCACCACTTGATACACCTAATACGTAGGGATCTGCCAATGGATTTCTTAATAACACTTGCATGAGAACGCCGGCGATGGAAAGCATGGCACCGGTACAAAAGGCGACGAGTGCTCGAGGTAATCTTAGCTCGTATATGAGCGTTTGTTCCAAAGGAGAACCATTTCCCATCAATACGTTCAATACTTGGGAGGCGGTTAATGTGGAGCTACCGATAAAAAGAGAGCATAAAATACTAATACCTGATAAAACGAGCAGTCCTATTAGGATTGAATACCGATTACCAAATAGTGAGTTGGTTAAAATAAATATTTCCTATTTACAAATTAACTAGAGTTTACATGAATATGTAAACTCTAGTAATTTTACGTAGATTTAGTTTTCTGTATCTTTTGATAAAAATTCTATATCGTTTGGTAATAAGTCGGTGTCAATTAATTCATGCGATACAGTGTTAGTGACAGTATCAAATATTGTGATACCTGATTCGCTTCGATTTGAAATCCATAAATTACCCATTGGACCTATTTCAATATCACTTATATCCTTGTTAACAAGTAATGGTGTTTCATCAACGTCACCACTGGTTGGATTAAAGCTAAAAATATTAGCGTCTTGAAATGCGTTATATCCGATAAAATAGCCTTGTGTACTATTGAGGATCGCAACATTGACAGTCTGGCCATATGGAGCATCAGTCTCATCTCCATCGTCCACGACGAGATTAGTCGAATAATCTGATAAATCAATGCTCTCAATTCCACCGGAATAGACTGCGGGTGTGATTGGGGTAGTATAGCTTTTCGCATATTCTCCAATTGAGGAGACGTAAATGGTATTGTTACTGGATAAATATTCCATAGTACTGGGGTTAACGGTTGTTAGTGTAATTCCGTTTGGTGTGTTTTCATCTGAATTGGTCTCAATTTCAATATTTTCGTTAGCAGTATCAAATATCGCTATATAAGCTACACCTGGCGTCCAGCCATCATTTCTGTCTAAATTTTGCATCAAGACGTGAAGTTTGTCGTCAATTAACAGTGCATCACTTGCTTCTGGTATGAGATCATCGCCTGCGTATGTTGATAAATCTATTTCTCCGGTTTTAAAAGCAGACTCTTCAGTTGCCGATGGATCAACAATCCATATTGTGGGTTGGCCATAACGGATCAGATAAGCAGTTGTGTCATTTTTTACCACCAATTTATAGGGATTACTCTTTTCTTCACCATCAGCATTTGCTGAGTACTGCCATTCTAAAGTTGATGGTGAATTTATATTGAATTTGGTGATGTTGTCTTGTAAAAAGCGTCCAATATGATAAAAGTTTTCTGAATCGGTTGAAATGACAGAATCTGAAAGACTGGAAGAATTCTTATTGTCAGCACAAAAATTATCAAGCGAAATAATGCTGACATCACCCGATGAGCCATCGGCAGCTTGAGTAGAAATTACAGCGTAGTGATCTGAAGCAGACGGGCTACACAAATCCTCATCTTCGTGGAAGCAAGCGCTTAATAAGCTAGTTGTGCTTACAAGTGTGATTGCTTTAAGTATAGATGTTTTTGAAAATGGGTTATTTAACATTATATTTCCTATCGATTATAGTTTGTTATGTGATTCTAAATGTGGTGGTGAAAATGATAGATCTTCCCGGAGAAACCTGAGAAACATAGTCCTTATTTCGGTGATCAAAGACATTATTTAATGTCAGATTGAAACGTAATTTGTGAGAGTTTAAGCTAATGCCAGTGTTGAAAATTGACCTTTTTTTACTGGGCAAGCGTTCTTCGGAGTCGTAATAATAAAAAGATTCCCAGTCGTGTTCGGCAAAATAATTGATCGATTCATATGTCTTGGAAATACGTGTGCTATTACTCAGTACTGAACGGCCGGCCAGCATTTTTGGCTTATTTGGATTACTTTTGTTTAAAGGTAATTGTAGAGTGGTATTTAAAATAAGCTCGGTTGAATAATTAAACTCAAAAATAAAGTTATTTTCAATGCCGGTTATTATTGATTTACTATTATTTTCCGGCGCGCCTATTCCTCGTGAATCAAAGGCATATACAATCTCATTATTAATAATTGAATGAAATAGAGTAAAGTTCCAATTAAATGTTGTTAGAAACTCTGACTGAAGATATGCAAAATGTTCAAATCCCGTGTCAAAATTAATACCATTTTCAGGTTTTAAACTTTCATTCGAGCCAATATAACCTTGAGTACCAAAAAGTTCGATATAATTCGGTTGTCGATAATATTTGCCAATATTGAGTTTTATACTTGTATCACTCCATAATTGATATCGCATACCAATCTGTGGTGAAAAAGTGTAATAAGATTTTTTTAAATTATTCTCATTTGCTGTTTCACTGAGTGTATTACCATGAAATTTATTATTTGTAATGAGGAATCGACCGCCTGGGGAGACAATCATTTTTTTATTTTTTGAAAATATATGTCCTTCTATAGCAGTACTTAAGGATAATCTTCTATTTATTTTTTTATCATCTTGCGAGGTATTTTCGGTACCGTTAAATCGAGTTGATGTATTGGAGAGTTTCTCATGTTGAATATTTTGACTTAACACGAGTTGGTAACGATTACTTTTGTATTTCAAATACAATTTTTGAGATAAAGAACGAGTATGTTGCTTGATGATGATTGGTTCTAAGCCTATATTGCGGAATCGATCATCATAAACAGTATTGATCTCACCAGCTTTAAAGCTCAGATTTAATTCAAGGTTTTTATAAAAAGGGTTTTGATTGATGTAATTCATATCAATTGAATTGCTCTCATAGGTGTATGAAGCTTTACTATCTGAAAAAATACTGAAAGAGGGTATTTCAATAGATTTGTCTAATATACCTCCGTGAACATTTAAATATGAAGTGGGTGTAAGTTCATATTTTGTTTTTAGATCAAAATTAATTTGTGAAAATTGATTATGTTTTTTGAGTTCAATACTGTCGCCTACTAGATTTTTAGGCGTATTGTATTCGTAAATAAAGGGGAAATTATTTTTTGCGTTAACATATCCACCAGAAATTGCATATTGCCATTTTTTATAATGATTGAAATGATTCGCATTTAAATTGTAAGTGTTGAATGATCCCATGCTAGTTTGAATCTGCGACGATTTTTGGGGTTTAGTTCTATGAGTAATTATATTGATAACACCGCCATTTGCAACTTCGCTAAATTCGATAGGAATTACGTCTTTATAAATTTCAATTCGCGCTATTTGATTCACTGGGATTAAGCTAAGATCTATACCACCACCTGCAGCACTATTCATTAACATGCCATCGACATAAATCATTAACTGATCAGCAGATTTACCACGAATTGATGCTTGTGTGTAACTACCGAGGGCACCAATACGCCGAATCTTGATTCCGGAATTATTTTCAATGACTTGACTAAGGTCTATGTGAGAGTCAGGTATATCTTCTGCATCGATAATCTGTGCAAAACTTGACGAAATAGTGTGATCAACATCGCCAGTTTGATGTGGCAGTGGTTCAATACCATGATCGATTTCAATAGTGAGTGGTGCCGCGTAAATGTTGAGATGTAAAATACAGCCAACGAAGACGACAAATGTTTTTAAGTAAAATGATTTTTGCACAACAACCCAAATTAATAATGAATTGTGGTGGGAATAGAAATAACACGGAAGGTATTATTATCTAGTATCGCCCACCGCAATACGAATGAATCATCCTGGTGGGCCGGTCTCCGGACTCATGAGTTAAATTGAATATGATTCAATTTGGGTTTTACGCCTTCCCATACTTGATATAAAAATAAGTACAGTGGCATTTGTAAAACTTAACTCATTTACCGTTGCGGGGGCAGTACTGGATTTGCTTTTTAAATGACAAAGCTCACCAGTTTCCCGTTTAACTCCATATGATATTCACTTGAATATTAATAGAGAACCTACTAGGTAGTAACAAATTTTTAAAACTATAATTTGTCAGCGGAGCTTAACGAAACTAGCTTATTTAGTCAAAGGAAACTTAAGGTATAAGATGATTATTCTACTTGACATAAAATATTGATTCGTTTTAAATCCTCTTCATACAAAATGTTAGGTGTCCTCGTCTGTTCAAAGAGAGGATTAAACGGGAAATCGGTGCATTCTTCATCATTGATGATAATAATGCCGATGCTGCCCCCGCAACGGTAAATGAGTTAAGTCATTGTAAATGCCACTAAATCTGATGCTCGCAGAAGATTGGGAAGGCGCAATGATCGGTTTATACCACTCATGAGCCCGGAGACCGGCCTAACAAATGAGTTAAACATTGCGGAGGGCGATGCTGACGAATTAATTTTTGTCTATTTTTCACTTTCCTCCATACGTTTTTCAAATTCACTCAATTGAGGTAGTAATTCATAATGTCAGATTCTGATAAAGAAGAGCGGCATCGCGATCGTATGCAACGTAAAAAGTCGATTGTTGACAAAGGCATAGAATCCGCAACACAAGAACGAGGTGTAGTGATTGTCAATACGGGAAACGGTAAGGGAAAAAGTAGTTCCGCTTTTGGCATGTTGGCTCGAGCTTTGGGTCATGATATGAAAGTCGGTGTTGTCCAATTTATAAAAGGGACATTCTCCACAGGAGAGGAAGCCTTTTTTCGTCGATTTCCTGAAATAGATTATTATGTTATGGGTGAAGGATATACTTGGGAAACGCAAAATTTAGAACGCGATATGAAAACAGCAGAAGAGGCCTGGAACAAAGCGCATGCAATGCTCAGCAATGATAAATATCAATTAATTGTTTTAGATGAGCTTAATATAGCCTTGAAATATAAATATATTGCTTTGGAAAAAGTGATCGAATCTTTACAGTCAAGACCATCAATGCAACATGTGGTTATTACCGGACGTGCAGCGCCAAAAGAACTCATTGAAATTGCAGATACTGTGACTGAAATGCGTGAAATAAAACATGCGTATAAATCCGGAATTAAAGCTCAAAAAGGTATTGAGCTTTAATTGTCCCTATGACCACCTTTTTCGTTATCTTAAGTTCATTGATGCTGGATCGATTATTCGGAGAGCCTCGCTATTTTCACCCTCTTGTTGGGTTTGGAAGTATGGCATCAATTATCGAAAAATATTTTAATTTCCAAAAAAATAAAATATCTAACTTAAAACAGCGATTTCTAGGGTTAGTTGCAATGATGATTCTTATTATTCCCGTATTATTTTTAACTATAATTCTATCCAAACTGGGATGGTTTTTTGAAGTGCTTATTTTAACTTTGGCATTAGGTTGGCAAAGTTTACGAGAGCATGGCTTGGCAGTGAAAAATGCTTTATTCAAGAATAATATTCAGTTGGCAAGAAACAAAGTAATGTTAATGGTAAGTCGAGATGTCCAACAAGCAGATGAGGAGCAGATCTGTAAAGCAACAATAGAATCCGTATTGGAAAATGGAGGTGATGCAATATTTTCCACTCTATTTTGGTTTTTGATTGCAGGTGCACCAGGCGTAATTGTTTATCGCATGGTAAATACACTTGATGCCATGTGGGGCTATAAAAATACACGTTTTAAACATTTTGGTTGGGCTGCAGCGCGAACGGATGATGTTATGAATTATATTCCGGCTCGTTTGACGGCATTGAGTTACTTTCTTGTAAGTCGAAAACCTGCGGCGATACATTGTTGGCGAACACAAGCTAACAATTGGAAAAGTCCAAACGCTGGGCCGGTGATGGCATCTGGTGCAGGCAGTCTTGGAATCAAATTGGGTGGTTCTGCAATCTATCATGGTATTGAACAAAAACGTCCAATACTCGGTTCAGGAAATTTAGCGAAAGTTGAGCATATCACTGAAGCATTGAAATTAATCTCTAATAGTATATTTCTTTGGCTTATTATAATGTTTATAGCATTTTACATTCATGAAAACTTCTGAATCTTTGACCAGCCCCGTCCACGGAGGCCAGCTGAATGGAGCTGCTAAAACATATAATATTTCAGTAGATAAGTGGATTGATCTATCAACAGGCATTAACCCGAATGGTTGGCCAATTCCGGAAATACCCGCGTTCGTTTATCAACGTTTACCCGAAGAGAATGATGATTTGATTTCTGCAGCACGGCTATATTATGGAGCTGAGAGCGTTATGGCAATAGCAGGTTCTCAGGCGGCAATACAAATGTTGCCTGGATTGCGACCTTACTCGCGCGTAGGAGTGGTTTATCCAGGTTATCAAGAACATGCACATTGTTGGCGTAATGTAGGACATCAAGTTCAATTGTTATCACCTGAAGATATTGAAGCCCATTTGGATGTAATTGATGTGCTTGTAATCATAAATCCAAATAATCCAACGGGAATGATATTTTCAAAAGAGCAGCTTGAACAATGGCATTCTAGACTCGCAGAACGTAATGGTTGGTTAGTTGTTGACGAAGCTTTTATGGACTGTGAGCCCGAAAATAGTCTAATACCATTAAGTCCGAAAAATGGCTTAATTATATTGCGGTCTATCGGGAAGTTTTTTGGCTTGGCGGGGTTGCGAGTAGGTTTTATTTTTGCTGAACAATCGTTATTAGATAATTTGGCACAGAGACTTGGCCCATGGTCTATATCTAATCCTTCTCGATACATCACAGCTCATGCACTTATGGATTCATCATGGCATGTAAAAACAGGCATTGAATTAAAAAGTAAAAGTAGAAGATTGTTTAATCTAATGAGTGAAAGTGGTTTATCACCTTATGGTGGAACTCATTTATTTCAATCGGTGAATCATCCATATGCAGTAGAGCTACATGAACAACTAGCGAAAAGAGGCGTGCTCGTCAGAATATTCCAGCAATCATCCAGTTTGCGCTTCGGTTTACCTAAAGATGAAGATGCTTGGGATCGTCTAAAAATTTCATTGAATAAAGCAATGCTCAAATTGGATGGTATAAATTTAAAATGAAGACACCCACATTAATGGTTCAAGGAACAACATCTGATGCAGGAAAAAGTACATTGGTTGCTGGTCTATGTCGAGTTTTATTTCGTAAAGGGATTAGTGTCGCACCCTTTAAGCCTCAAAACATGGCACTAAATAGCGCGGTAACCATAGATGGTGGCGAGATAGGCCGTGCCCAGGCCGTACAAGCGCAAGCTTGTGGTTTGTCAGCGCATACTGATATGAATCCAATTTTACTTAAGCCTACTTCTGATAAGAACGTACAAGTTATTATTCACGGTAAGGCTATATCGCAATTAGATGCTGCTGAATATCATGACTATAAAAAAGTTGCGATGAATGCCGTTTTGGCGTCTTATGATCGTTTATCGAATATTTACGGTGCGATTGTTGTTGAAGGTGCTGGTTCTCCTGCAGAAATTAATCTACGAGATAACGACATCGCCAATATGGGTTTTGCAGAGGCAGTGAATTGTCCTGTTATTATTGTTGCAGATATTGACCGAGGTGGGGTGTTTGCTCATTTGATTGGCACTTTGGCACTACTTAGTGATACCGAACAAGCGCGCGTGAAAGGATTTGTGATTAACCGCTTTCGAGGCGATTTGGGTTTGTTGCAAAGCGGCTTAGATTGGTTAGAAAAAGAAACAAAAATACCTGTGTTGGGTGTATTACCGTATATACATGGTTTACATTTGGAGGCAGAAGATGCAATACCTATTGCCAATGATAATTCTGAATCATTTTCTAACAAAAAATTACGAATTATTGTTCCGGTATTTCCACGCATTAGTAATCACACTGATTTTGATCCACTTCGTCTACATCCAGACATTGATTTTCAGTTTATTGGTCCAGAACAAGATATTCCATCGGCAGATTTAATCATATTACCTGGTAGCAAATCTGTTATTGCTGATTTAATCTGGTTAAAAACGCAAGGCTGGGAAGATGAGATTTTTCGCCACCTGCGATATGGTGGAAAAGTGATAGGAATATGCGGTGGTTATCAAATGCTGGGTAATGTCATTCATGATCCATTAGGTATTGAGGGGGCAGTTGGTAGTACCAAGGGTTTAGGTTTGCTTGACGTTGAAACAACGCTTCACCCGGAAAAACAATTAGAAAATATCCGCGGCTACCTAACCATCGAAAATGCGTTAGTCAGTGGTTATGAAATTCATGCAGGGCAGACGATCGGGCCAGGTCTAGATCGACCGGTTCTGACGGTAGGAAATAGAAAAGACGGTGCAATTAGTCAGGATAATAAGGTACTCGGTTGTTACACTCACGGTTTTTTTAATTCGTCTAAAGCTAGTTCCGCAATATTTAAATGGGCAGGACTAAAAGATGTGAAGTTATTTGATTATGAAGAATTACAAGAGCAAGAAATTAATCGTTTAGCGGATACGATTGAAGCGCACTTAGACATTGAAAAATTATTCGGTTTATTGGAATTACACAAGGTGGAATCAGTATGAAAACTTTTATCTTGGGAGGCGTACGTTCAGGAAAAAGCCGTTTAGCAGAATCTTTAGCAAAACAATCTAACCAGCAAGTTGTATATATTGCTACTGCCACGGCGGGTGACCATGAAATGCAAGCACGCATAAAATCCCATATAGATAATCGTCCCAAAAATTGGATCGTTGTAGAAGAGTCCTTAAATCTTTCGGCAGCGTTAGGAAAATATGTTGGAAAAAATTATTGCATAATCATCGATTGCTTGACGCTGTGGTTAACTAATCTTTTACTCTGTGATGATGATGCAATTTTATCTGTACAGCAAAAATCATTTATGGAAAGTTTAGAGGCCTGCAATGATAATATTCTCCTTGTATCGAATGAAACTGGGTTAGGGATTATGCCTATGGGTGAGCTATCACGTCGTTATGGAGATGAAGCTGGAATGATGCATCAATCAGTGGCGTCGATGTGTGACCGTGTGGTTTTAACGGTTGCAGGTCTACCATTAACCTTAAAAGGAACCCCACTTTGAGCCTGAAAATACAATGGCTAAATATTCCAGTAGCGGAGATCAATCGTGATGTTTTGCGATTAGCTGAGAATCGACAAGCGGTATTAACTAAACCTACCGGATCATTGGGTAGTTTAGAAAATATTGCAATCAAAATTGCAAGTATGCAAGGCAATGAGAAACCAGATTTATCACGAATACAATGTAGTATTTTTGCCGCAGATCATGGTATTGCTAACGAGGGTGTGTCAGCGTTTCCACAAGTTGTTACGGGAGAAATGATACGTAATTTCTCATCCGGTGGTGCAGCCATTTGTGTATTGTCACGTGCAATTGGCGCAAATTTGGAAGTTTTAAATTTAGGTACGATAAATGACCTGGGCGCATTAGTAGGAGTAAAAAATTGCGTTCTTGGCCCAGGTACACAGAATTTTGCTAAAGAGCCGGCTATGAACGAACAACAGCTATCACGGGCGATTCATACTGGTCGTCAAGCTGTAGAGCGAGCTAAATTAGAAGGTTATCAATTATTTATCGGTGGAGAGATGGGGATAGCCAATACCACTTCAGCTTCAGCGATTGTCAGTGCATTGATGGAAATAGCGCCCGAAAAAATTGTAGGACCCGGTACAGGGTTAGATGAACAAGGTGTTAGTCACAAAGCGAAGATTATTGATCAGTCACTCAAATTACATTATGCAGAGATGAAAACACCGTTGGATATTCTGAAATGTGTTGGTGGGTTTGAAATTGCTGCCTTAGTCGGTGCTTATATTTCCTGTGCACAAATTGGTATACCTGCATTGGTTGATGGATTTATATCGACAGCCGCTGCCTTGGTAGCAGATAAAATTTTACCAGGTGTTAGGCAATGGTTACTTTTTTCACACGCATCAGCGGAACCAGGCCACAAAATTATATTAGACGCACTAAGCGCAAAACCATTGTTAGATCTAAATATGCGTTTGGGGGAAGGTAGTGGTGCAGCCACAGCAGTACCTTTATTGCAATTAGCTTGTAAATTACACAATGAAATGGCAAGTTTTGAAGAAGCCAGCGTGTCTAATAAAGGTTAAGAGCTATTATGAATATTGATCTTATCCGCCATGGAGAAATTGAAGGAAAAGATACTTATTGTGGCATCACTGATCATAAGTTAACGGAAGTTGGTTGGCAGCAAATGCTAAAAGCTTGCAATAGATCAAATAACTGGGAAAAAATAATCACTTCTCCGCTTAGTCGTTGCAGAACTTTTTCTGAGCACTTATCTGATGTTATGAAGTTACCTCTTAGTATCGATAAACGATGGCAAGAAATGAATTTTGGCCAATGGGATGGGCATACTGCTTTAGAAATTATGGAATTTGATGAGAAAAATTTGAAAAGCTTTTGGAAAAACCCCTATCTAAATCATCCCACTGGTGGTGAGTCTTTAAAGAAAGTACAAACACGTGTCTTGCAAGCATGGAAAGATCTTGAACACGAGCAAAAATCGGTATTACTTATTACTCATGGAGGCCCTATGCGGATAATTCATTGTCATTTAGAAAATCACCCTATAGAACGATTGATGGATATTCCAATGCCTTATGCTGGAATTAAATCTTATACTCTATTCTCCAAGCCATTACCATTAACTACAGACACATGAAAATAACAAGTTTTTTAGTTGCATTACAGTTCTTAACTCGGATTCCGGTAACGCTACGACTACAGCCAACAGAAAAACAAACTGCTTATTCACTCCTTTATTATCCCTTAGTAGGTTTACTTATTGGACTGATATTATATTCACTGAATATAGTATTATCTGAAACTGACGATATGTTGCGAGCAATATTAATATTACTTACTTGGGTAATAGTCACAGGCGCACTACATCTTGATGGCTTGGCGGATAGCGCAGATGCATTAGTTGGAGGTTTTGGCAACAAAGATAAAACTTTGGCAATCATGAAAGACCCCTATTGTGGGCCCGTGGGTGTAGTGTCACTTGTATTAATATTACTTTTAAAATTTTCAATCATTATCAGTATTATTGAAGAAATTGCTTTTTTATTAGTATTAGCGCCTTGCCTAGCTCGTACATCCGTTATTTGGTCGTTTCTTTCTATACCTTATGTACGTGAAAATGGACTCGGTACAATATTGGATATGCATTACCCCAAGAGTCCAGCTATCATTTTACTTGTAACTATTGCTTGTTTCATTTTATTAAGCTTAGGTTGGTTGGGATTAATAATACTTTTATTTATTTTTTGTTTTATGTATCTATTGAAGCGTATTTTGTTAGTACGAATTGAAGGGATGACAGGCGACACTTTAGGTGCACAAATCGAAATTTTAGAAGTAAGTATATTGCTTCTCGGTTTGCTAGTCAGCATGTAGTAGATTAGTTTCAATCATTCAAATCACAGTAATTCGATTTGTCTGTGATATCAATTTATAAAATATAACTCTAGTATACTTTTAAAACGTGATAGCAATTAAATAATAACAGTATAGTTCATGGGCTTTCATAAATAGGAAAGCTGAGATGCACACGTTTTGAAAATTCTGTGCCTAATTTCTCTTAAAATTCGTTAATTGATAGTTTTGTAAACAAAATACTATGTATGTGATCAAAATACAATCGGTAGTATAAGGAAAACCTTAAAGATTCAATAATTTATGTCGATAATTGACAAATGCAAAAGTATTTTTATAAAACTAATTTGGAACAAAATAATTAATGTTGACCAAACTTTCAACAATTGTTGTTGATGAGAATAAAGTTTCCAGAAAGAACCTCGCTTCTCTTATGCGTAATAGTCTAGGTATCAAAGACATTATGGCATGTGAAAACGATAATTTAGCTTTGCATTATATTAAGGATGCAAAAAATGTAGACTTGGTATTAATAGATTACGAAACGACTAACGACAAAACATTTGATTTTATCGAAAAGACTAAAAGTTGTTTTCCTGAGAATGAGGTTAAATTTATTTTACTTGCGAAGACGTCAAGTAAAGAATTCTTATTAGAAGCTGCAGGAAAGGGCGTATCCTCTTTTGTTTTAAAACCTTACAATTCTGCAACGATCGTAAAAAATATTAATTCTCTGTATGCATCAAAATCACAAAGAAAATCAAATAGACTCAAATTATTGGAAGCAGTTCCAGCAATATTAAATATCGAAGATGATAAATTTGACGGCGCGTTGATTGACATTAGTTCTGGTGGATGTCAAATCAAGACATCGGGCTTCGATAGAAAGGGTGTTGAAATATATGATATGTGTCAGGTAGAAATACCATTTGAAGATACCTATATCATATTACCTTCGGAATTAATACGCTTGGAAAAAGATCGAGCTTCAGATAAGAAAGATGTTTTGTCTGCACTCATATTTGAGCCTTTACATAAGGATAATGCGCTTAAATTTGCACAGCTATGGGCGTCACTACTTAAATACAGTTCAAAATAGTTTTTTTGAATTTTAACTCAACTGAGCTGAATCTAATATCATCTTTATTTTTTGTGTTTTTATATCAACGCTTATAGGTGGTGAAAATAGATGACTACTTATTTCAGTGAAATCGAATTTCCAAAAGCTACAAAACTCCCTCATTAGATCGCCGATAAAATTTACAACCTAAATTTATTATCATTGGATTATTTAAGGTGGTCATTAATGCAAATTTTTGGATTGTAAACGAAAAAAGGAGCGCATAAAGCGCTCCTTTGTAAGTGTTGAAGATTAAGGTGTAACTGATACCACAACGGTAGGAGGTGTTGAGTCAAACTGGCCAATAGCATTTTTAACCAATAATGTAACAACATAAGTTCCAGCTCGATTAAATGTTACTGAGCCAGGATTTTGTGTCGAAATATTTCGTCTTGCCCCTCCAAAACTCCATTGGAAAGTTAATGCACCTATACCTTGAGGATCAAAACCATTACCCATAAACTGTATAGGTTGTCCTACAGAAACAGTAACAGTCGATTGTGCAGGCTGAGAAATAAATCCCTCAGGCATGCTTACACCCGAAATTGGTGGTACAGGGGGATTTGGGTTAGGAAATGGCGAGCTACCAGATTGCAAAACAGTTACCACTCGATGATCATACATATTAAGTGGTGATCCATTTAAATTACCTGATATTTGCACAGATACTAAATAACTGCCTGGAAAATTAAATTGAACTGGACTTGGATTACGACGAGTACTTGGTGATCTCACGGTATCAAAATTCCAATTATAATCTAGATCAGCACCAATAATATTTGTCGCCTCAAAGTTTACAAATCTTCCAGCATTAATAATCGTATCTGATGCGGGTTGAATAATTCCAGTTCCCAATGGTGCAGGATTTGTTGGCGGAATATTAGATTGTAATACAGTAATCGTTCTTTGATCGAAATTATTAATCGGAAAACCATTTGAACCAATACCAGTGACTAATAAGGTGACAAAGAAAGTACCGGGAGAATTAAATCTTACATCTCCAGGACTACGAGACGTACTCGGTGATCTAGCACCACCAAAATCCCAATTATAATTTAGATTTGTGCCAGCAACTGAGTTTGCAATAAATCTCACAGAGTTACCGACATTTATTACCTCATTGGAGACTGGAGACTGTATTCCCGTACCATTGACACCTGGAACAGGTGTTGGTGGAAAAGAGGGATTTTGTTGCAAGACGGTTATGACACGCTGGTCGTAAAGATCAAATATAGCACCATTGACAGAACCAGTAATGCGTAAAGTGACAAAAAATGTGCCCGTCGAGTTTACCGTAATTGGTCTTGGGTTTCGAACGGAACTTGGTGAACGAAGTCCGCCAAAATCCCAATTGTAATTTACGCTAGCGCCCGTCACCGTATTCGCTTCAAAATCAACAGAGCTACCAATATAAACAACCATATCGGAGGCTGGTAACATAATGCCAGCATTATTTACCGCAGGATTTGGATTAGAAGGTATTGGATTTGTGACAGTCACGCGACTTTTGACTTTACTTTTTACAGTAGGATTACCAAAAGCGTCAACACCACTGACTTGAAACCTAATGACATAATCTCCGGGTTGTGTGAATATATAGTTACCTGGAGAAAGTAGGGTAGAAGTAAAAATCGATCTGTTAGATCCTCTTAATTTAATACTCCATTTATAATCCAATATCGTAAAGCCAGTACTATTGTCTACTTGGCCAATCATATTCATTGGCTCTCCAACAACAACATTGGATCTATCTAATGGAGAGATGATGTTTGCACCAACGTTGGATGGGTCGGTCACAGTAATGGTACGTGACGTTGTAGTACCAACCATATTTCCCACGGCATCTAAAGCAAAAAACGTTACAAAATATTGCCCTGGAATTGGGAAAGTAATACTACCTGGGGTTTGTAAATTCGAACTCACTGCAGCACCGCCAAAATCCCAAAAGTATTGCACCGGCCCAACATTATTGGTCGAAGATAAAATTTGACCACTAAAAAATACCGATTGACCAGGCAATATACTCAAGTCACTTGGTGGTGAAGTTATTTGCGTGGTTAAGACGCCATTTGGTGGTGGAGTCGTTGGCGTACTTTGTACCGTCACAATTCGGACTGGTGGATTAGGATCTGCAGAACCTAAAGAATCAGTCACCGTCATTCGAATGTAATACACACCAGGCGTATTAAAAGTAACTGATCCCGCTGATTCATCAGTGCTCATGTTGATATTGGGAGCAACACCTTGAAAATCCCATGAATATAATAGAGGTAACGTATTATCCGGATCCGGTCCGCGCGCTTTG
>Ga0316205_10000528_pt1 | contig 68990 bp, 65 predicted proteins | sample 3monthpyrite_MG_FD_204941 | JGI IMG/M metagenome (GOLD analysis project Ga0316205, IMG submission 204941) | Microbial mat bacterial communities from mineral coupon in-situ incubated in ocean water Damariscotta River, Maine, United States -... | ecosystem: Environmental > Aquatic > Marine >...
TTTGTTCCGGCGTCTGTCGTCATTGTCAGAATCTTTCAGACATCTGGCCTCATTGGCGCCGCATGTACCGCACGCCCGGGGGATTGTCACTAGGTGCGTTCGCAAAAATCGGAAATTCAGAGTTGCCACGAATTTCCTTGCCCCATGGCCGCGATTGATGTGCCCGCCACTTCGCGATAAGCAGGGCGACCAGAGCGCAGGAACCGGCAAAAGAGGCTGAAAACGATATGAGATTCCAGGGCACCAAGGACTATGTGGCCACCGACGACCTTACCGTCGCCGTCAACGCCGCCATCACGCTGGAACGTCCGCTTCTGGTCAAGGGCGAGCCCGGAACAGGCAAGACGGAGCTGGCCAGACAGGTTGCCACCGCGCTCGGGATGCCGATGATCGAATGGAACATCAAATCCACCACCCGCGCCCAGCAGGGCCTCTATGAATATGATGCCGTATCGCGCCTGCGCGACAGCCAGCTGGGCGAAGAGCGCGTGCATGACGTCGCCAACTACATCCGCCCCGGCAAGCTCTGGCAGGCCTTCGCCGCCGAAGAGCGCGTGGTCCTGCTGATCGACGAGATCGACAAGGCGGATATCGAGTTTCCCAACGACCTGCTTCAGGAGCTCGACAAGATGGAGTTCCACGTCTACGAAACCGGTGAAACCGTCGCGGCGCGCCACCGCCCCGTGGTGATCATCACCTCGAACAACGAAAAGGAACTGCCCGACGCCTTCCTGCGCCGCTGTTTCTTTCACTACATCCGCTTTCCGGAAATGGAGACGCTGAAACAGATCGTCGAGGTCCATCATCCGGGCATCAAGGACGCGCTCCTGACCACCGCGCTCACCCAGTTCTACGAGGTCCGCGACCAGCAGGGGCTCAAGAAGAAACCCTCGACATCGGAGGTGCTCGACTGGCTGAAGCTGATTCTGGCCGAAGACCTCAGCGCCGAAGACCTGCGCAAGGGCAGCACCGACGCCCTGCCCCGGCTGCACGGGGCGCTGCTGAAGAACGAACAGGACGTGCATCTGTTCGAGCGCCTGGCCTTCATGGCACGGCGGGACCGCTAGCGCGCTTTACCCGGGGCCAGGGGTCCACGGGATCAGGGCGGTGGTCAGGGCCGCTTGCAATGACCAGCAAAGGGCCCGGGCACGGCAAGCGCACCCGGGCCGGGCGTCATCTTCGCTCCGGCGGAGCCGGTCAGCCGGTCAGCTGTTCAGCCACCAGCGCTCCATCCAGCGTTCGCCGTCGAGATCCCAGTTGGTCGCGATCGCATCGGGCATTCCGACATTGTCAGTGACCCCGAACACATAGGAGGCAAACATCGGAATCGCCGATCCGCCCTCTTCGTTCAGGATTTTCTGCATCTCGAAATACATGTCCCGGCGCTTGGCATCATCCAGTTCCGCGCGCGCATCGATCAGCAGCTTGTCGAACCGCTCATTGGACCAGCGCGATTCGTTCCAGGACACACCCGTCTGATAGGTGGTCGAGAACATCTGATCCTCGACCGGGCGCCCGCTCCAGTAGCTGGTGATGAAGGGCGACTTGATCCAGTGATCCGACCAGAACCCGTCATTGGGCTCGCGGCTGACGGTGAGGTCAATCCCCGCCCCCTTGGACGAATTCTGGATCAGCACCGCCGCGTCCAGCGCGCCGGCAAAGGCGGCGTCGGAGGCATTTATCGTCAGGGCGATCGAATCGTACCCGGCCTGCTTGAGGTGGAACCGCGCCTTGTCGGGATCGTATTCGCGCTGTTCCAGATCGCTGTTGAAGAAGCGCTGCCCCGAGCCGATCGGGTGGTCATTGCCCAACTCGCCATAGCCGAAGAGGATCTTGTCCACCAGCTCCTGCCGGTTGATCGCGTATTTCACGGCCAGGCGGACGTGGTTATCGTCATAGGGAGCCGTGTCCGTCAGCATCGGGAAGGAATAGTGCAGCGTTCCCGTGGCCGTCTTGAGGGTCACGCCGGGTTTGCGGCCCAGCAGGCCGGCGGTCTTCAGGTCGACCCGGTCGATGACATTCACATCGCCCGAGACCAGCGCCGTGGTCCGCGCATTCTGATCGATGATCGCAAGCATTTCCACCGTGTCGAAATGCGCCACCTCGTCGGTCCAGTGATTGGCATGGCGTGACATCATCGTACTGATGCCCGGCTGGAAATTGTCGACCTTGTAGGATCCGCAGCCGATATGATCCTTCCAGTTCATCGTACCGTCGTCATTGGCCGGCATGACCGCAAGGTGATAGTCGCTCAGGATGAACGGGAAATCCGCGTTGCCCGCTTCCAGATCGACGACCAGCACGGTGTCGCCATCGGCCCGCATGTCGGTGATGGCCGATACCAGCGGTTTGGCCGCCGAGGTCGATTCCTCGCGCCGGTGATGGTTGATCGACGCAATCGCGTCGGCGGCGGTCACGGTGCGCCCGTTGTGGAACTCCAACCCGTCGCGCAGCTTGAACGTCCAGGTCTTGGCGTCGGGCGACGATTCCCAGGACTCGGCCACCGAAGGCTGAAGATCACCCGCGGCCCCGATCTGCGTCAGGTATCCCTGGTACCCGCCCAGGGCCATGCCGATCGTGTAGCCGTTCTCGATCACGCCTGGATCGAGGATGTCGGTCGAGGCGCCGTGCCCGCGCGCGACCCGCACATGCCCGCCCTTCTTGGGCGTCATCGCGTGCGCCCTGTCGGCAGCCAGCGTCAGCGCCGAAACGCTCACGCCTGCGGCCAGTCCCTGCTGCATGAAACTGCGCCGCGAAATCCGCCTGGATTGCAGCTGATCGGTCAGTTGGTTCAGTGGTTTCATTATGGGTCTCCCTTGTTGCATTTTTTTCTTTTTTTCTTTCCGTCCGTGCGGGCATCCGCCGCGGCGCGCCCGGGGCGCGCAATGCGTCGAATGTTCAGACCTCGTCGCGGCACAGCGCCTGGCTCAGGCAATGCACTCCGCCACCCCCCAGGGTAAACATCGACATGTCCGGATCATAAACCTCAAAACCCAGCGCGCGCATCCTTTTATTGAGCTCCGTGGCCCCCGCCATCGACAGGACCTTGTCATTGCCCAGCGCCACGAGATTCACCCCCAGATCCCTGGCCTCGCGATAGGCCACATCCACGATCTCGATCCCCCAGCCCCGCACCACGTCAACCAGCCAGGGTTCCATCGCGTCGATACAGCCCACGGCCAGCTTGTCCGCCAGCGGCACGATCAGCCCGTCCATATGCACGAATTCGCGGCTGATCGGGGCCACCACGGCCTCCCAGCCTTCGGCCCGGACGAACCCGGCCACCTGCTCGCTGCCCTCCTTTTCGGAGCGCTCCCCGCAATAGCCGATCAGCACGCGCCCCGGTGCGATGATGTTGAAATCCCCGCCCTCGAAATGGCCCGCCGTGGCGAATTGCCAGATCGGAATGTCATGCGACTGATAGAACCTGATCACGCTCGCGTAATCGGCGCGGCGGCATTTCAGCTGCATGTGGCACACCAGCGGACCCCAGGGCGTCATGGCCGAGCTGTCGCGGGCGAAGAAATTGCGATGCAGCACCGGGTCCGCCTCCAGATAGTGACAGCGCACGCCGTTCTCCTCGTAGATCGCGACCATCTCGGAATGCTGTTTCATCGCCAGTTGCAGGTCGAACCGGTGCCCCGTATGCCCGGCATTGGCCAGCGTCCGCCCGATCAGAGGACCCGCCTCGACCCAGCGGTAATGCTCGGGCCGCCCCAGAAGCACATCCCTGAGCGCCGCGTAATCGTTGTTGATGCCCCATCGGGTCAGCGCGCGCGCAGCATCCTTCATGACATCCCCTCCCCAAAGCCGTCAGACCAGGCGAGTTTGACACGGATGATAAGTGCAATAAACTCCGCCTTTCAGAACTATATTTGCATAGGTATACACGTAATACATGCTGCCCCCCAGGCTCTCCAAGGCGGATTTCCATCTGCTTCATGTCTTTGTCACCGTGGTCGAGGCGCGCGGGTTTTCCGCGGCCCAGATCGAGCTGAACGTCTCGCCCTCGACCATTTCCCGGCAGATTTCCGATCTCGAAACGCGCCTGGGAATGCGGCTGTGCCACCGCGGCCGCGCAGGGTTCAGAACCACCGAAATGGGCGATCTGGTCTATCGTGCGGCCCAGCGGCTGTTCGCGTCGGTGCGCGAGTTCACCGAATCCGTGGAAGGTCCGCGCGGGAAACTGACGGGCCGCCTCGTCCTTGCGGTGATCGACAACTGGGTCTTCAACGACCGCTCCGCCTTCGCGACAGCCCTCAGGCGGTTCGTCGAACACGCGCCCGAGGCCACGATCGAGATATTCGCGCTTGCGCCCGACGACATCGAGCTGGCGATACAGGACGCGCGCGCGTCGCTGGGCATCGGGGTCTTTCACAAACACAGGGCCGGCCTGCAGTACACGCCGGTCGGAACCGAGAGGATCGGGCTCTATTGCGCCGCGGGCCACCCCCTTTTCGAGTGCCGCGACCCCGCCGAGACCGACGCGATCCTGCGCCGGTCGCACTATGTCAAACGCGCCTATCTGCGGGAACGCGAGGTGGCCCCGGTCTCGCGCGGCATGGAGGGGACCGCCCACGCGCATCAGATCGAAGGCAGCGCGCATCTCATCCTGACCGGCAAATATGTCGGCTACCTGCCCGAACATTTCGCCAATGTCTGGGTCGGAGCCGGGCGGATGAAATCGGTCGGGGATGGCCGCTTCGATCAACGCTCCGAGATCAAGCTGGTCCGGAAACGCGGAACCGATCTCAACCTGGTGTCCCGCGCCTTCGAAACCCTGCTGACCGACGCGGCATCCCGCGGGGCGGGCTGAAACGCCGGGCCCACGTCCTCCGCCTGGGGGGGGTTAACCATAATTTCGCCCCATTTGCTCCCTAACAGTGGCCCGATGAGCGCCGACAGGCTCTTCCATCCGCTTCGCATATGCGCGATGCCCGGTTATCATGGCGGCTCGCCTGCCCTGACGCCCGGCCCGCGCGCGCGCGACCGCGAGCGTCGATTGTAACCGTTTCCGGGGGCTTCATGCGCCGAGTTCTTCTCCCTGTTGTGCTGATGCTGGGGGCCTGTATGCCCGGCGGGTCCGGCGAGGTGACGTCGCGCGCGGCCACGCCCGCCCCCGAGGCGATCGCCTCGATCAAGGTCTTCGCCGTGCCCCGTCCGGTGCCCCCGCAACGGGCCAACGCGGACATTGCCCGCGATTTCCTCGACCTCAGTATGCAGATGGAATCGGGCCGCACGCTCAAGACCTTCACCCGCTTCGATGGTCCGATCCGGGTGCGCGTGACCGGACGCCCGCCCGCCACACTGCTTCCCGATCTCACCCGCGTGCTGAACCGCTTCCGCACCGAGGCCGGGATCAATATCGGCCTCGCCCGGTCCGGCCCCGCCAATGTGACGATCCAGGCCGTCTCCCGCAGCGAAATCCGCCGCCAGCTGCCCCAGGCCGCCTGTTTCGTGGTGCCCAATATCAGCAGCCTCGGCGAATACCGAGGCGCCCGCCGCGCCGGAGCCACCAGCTGGTCCAGCCTCAGACGCCGCGACAAGGTCGCCATCTTCCTGCCCTCCGATGCCAGCCCCCAGGAGGTCCGGGACTGCCTGCACGAGGAACTGGCCCAGGCCATCGGACCGCTCAACGATCTCTACCGACTGTCCGACAGCGTCTTCAACGACGACAACGTGCACACGGTGCTGACCGGTTTCGACATGCTGATCCTGCGCGCCTATTATGCGCCGGAACTGCGCTCGGGCATGACCTACCGCCAGGTTTCGGCCGCCCTGCCCGGCATCCTCGCGCGGCTCAACCCGGGCGGCGAGAACATCGCCCCCAACCCCGCCTCCTCGACACCGCGCGCCTGGATCCGCGCGATCCAGACCGCGCTTGGCCCCGGCGTCAGCCGAAGCGAACGCCGTGCCGCCGCCGAAAAGGCAGTGCAGATCGCCGAGGCCGTGGGCTGGACCGATCACCGACGGGGTTTTTCGCATTATGCCCTCGGCCGGATCATGCAATCCACGGACCCCGTCTTTGCCCAGAACCAGTTTGCCACGGCGGATGCCTATTACCGCCGCTCGCCCTCGACGGCATTGCACCGGGCGCATTCGGCCAGCCAGCTGGCGGCCTATGCCATCACCCAGGGCAAGGGCGAGACCGCGCTTGCGCTTGTCAATCCGCAGATCGCCATTGCCGAACGCTATGAAAACGCGGCACTTCTGGCCACGCTCATGATGTTGCGCGCCGAGGCGCTCGAGCTGACGGGCCGGGTTTCGGAGGCCCGCTCGGTACGGCTGGACAGCATCGGCTGGGCGCGGTACGGATACGGCGCGGACTGGGCCGTGCGCGCCAAGCTGCGCGAGGTCGCATCGCTCAACCCGCTCAAACGGAACTGACCGGGGAACGCCCATGTCCATCCCAATCGCGGCCCTGATCGGGGCCGTCTTCGGCGCATACCGCGCCCGCCGCCGCAACGGCAGCACCGCCGACATGCTGCAATGGGCCGCCGTCTATGCGGTGATCTTCGCGCTCGCGATGCTGTTCCTATCGATCTTCATCGTCCGGAGCATGGGGTAAGGCGCGGTGTTCCTGCCCTTCTTCGAGGCATTGCGCCGGGCCCGCGTCCCGGTCAGCCTGCGCGAATTCCTGACCTTCCTCGAGGCCGTGAAGGCCGGGCTCGTCACCTATGACGCGACCGGGTTCTACTATCTCGCCCGCTCCGCGCTGGTCAAGGACGAGCGCCATATCGACCGTTTCGACCAGGCGTTTTCCGCGGCGTTTTCCGGGCTGGAAAGCATCGGCATGGACCAGGTTCTCGAGGCCGTGGACCTGCCCGCCGACTGGCTGGAAAAGATGGCCGAAAAGCATCTCACAGCCCGCGAAAAGGCCGAAATCGAGGCGCTTGGCGGCTTTGACAAGCTCATGGAAACCCTGAAGGAACGCCTCAAGGAACAGCAAGGCCGGCATCAGGGGGGCAACAAGTGGATCGGCACCGCCGGCACCTCGCCTTTCGGCGCCTACGGCTACAACCCCGAAGGCATCCGCATCGGCCAGGACGGCAGCCGCCACCAGCGCGCGGTCAAGGTCTGGGACAAGCGCGAGTTCCGCAATTTCGACGACAGTGTCGAGCTGGGCACGCGCAACATCAAGGTGGCCCTGAAGCGGCTCAGGAACTGGGTGCGCGACGGTGCCCATGAAGAGCTGGACCTCGACGGCACGATCCGCGCCACCGCTGATCACGGCTATCTCGACGTGCAGACGCGGCCCGAGCGGCGCAACGCGGTGAAGCTGCTGCTGTTTCTCGACGTGGGCGGCTCCATGGACCCGCATGTGAAGGTGGTCGAGGAATTGTTCTCGGCCGCCCATGCCGAGTTCAAGCATCTGGAATACTACTATTTCCACAACTGCCTCTACGAAGGCGTCTGGCGTGACAACCGCCGCCGCTGGGACGCGCAGACGCCGACCTGGGAGGTGCTGAATACCTACGGGCCGGATTACAAGTGCATCTTTGTGGGCGATGCCTCGATGTCACCTTACGAGATCGCCTATCCGGGCGGTGCCAACGAGCACTGGAACCAGGAGGCCGGCCAGACCTGGCTCGGCCGCGCCCGCGATCAGTGGCCCGCCAATCTCTGGATCAACCCGATCCCCGAAAGCCACTGGGGCTACACCCATTCCGTCGGCATGATCCGCGAGATTTTCGAAGGCCGCATGGTGCCGATGACCCTCGAAGGGCTCGACCGCGGAATGCGCGACCTGATCCGCTGAGGCGTTGCGCGCGCAGCCCTTGGCGTGACGCCCGAAGCCGGACCGGAAAATGCGCATTTTCCGGTCCATTTTTTGCGCGGAAAATGGCACCGACCGCAGCGTTGATCCGGCTCAATCGTCTGACATTTCGCACCGACGCGATACCGATGCGATACCGACGCAATACCGACGTTCTGTACGGTGCATTCGTAAATGCGTAAGAACGATGCGCAAGCCACTGAAAAGGATCAGTAATTCCCCTTCACGCGCTCCTTGGCTGGATCGAAATGCGGGAAGGTGGTGACCCTGGCCTTCAGACGCTTCTGCAAACCATCCAGCTGGCCGATCTCGATATCCGTTCCGGGCTCGGCATAGAGCGGCGCAACCCGGCCCAACGCGATGACCTTGTCGAGGATCGGGGATTTCATCGCGGACGTGATCTCGCCCACCTGCGCCTTGCCGACCCGCACGCAGTCGCCGGCCCCCGGCACCACGCCGCCCTCGATCTCGAAGCCCACGAGCTTGCGATGCGGATGCGCCCTGCGCTCCTCGATGGCGGCGCGCCCGATGAAATCATCCTCCATGGATTTGAGCGGCACTGTAAACCCGATGCCCGCCTCGAACGGGTCGGTGCTGTCGTCGAACTCGGAGCCTGCAAAGATCAGCCCGCCCTCGATCCGCACCATGTCCAGCGCCGCCAGCCCCAGCGGCGTGATCCCGTATTTCTCGCCCGCGGCCCAGACACGGTCAAAGATTTCAACCGCATTCCTGGGATGGCAGAATATCTCGTAGCCCAGCTCGCCCGAATACCCGGTGCGCGAAATCACCACCGAGGTGCCCTGGATGTCATCCACCCGCGCCATGGTCAGACGGAACCACGGCAGCTCCTCGATCGTGGCCTGCAGCGGATGCGTCCAGAAAACCTCCTTGAGAACGTCCCGGCTGAACCGGCCCTGCACCGCGATATTGTGCAACTGATCGGTCGAGCTGCGCACCCAGGCGTTCAGGCCCCGTTTCTCGGCCTGCTCGCGCAGCCACAGGCCGCTGGTGTCATTGCCGCCGATCCAGCGGAAATTCGTCTCGCCCAGCCGGTAGACCGTGCCATCGTCGATCATCCCGCCATGCTCATAGCACATGGCCGTATAGACCACCTGCCCCACGCTCAGCTTGCGCATGTTGCGCGTCACGCAGAGCTGCATCAACTCCTCCGCGTCGGGTCCGGTAACCTCGTATTTACGCAAAGGGCTTAAATCCATGACCGCGACCTTCTCGCGGCACGCCCAATACTCGGCAATCGCGCCGTGATTGGTCATCGTGTTGGGCAACCAATAGCCGTTATACTCGACGAAATCACGGGTATGGCGGGCAAAGCACTCGTGGAATGCCGTCTTCTTGGTGTCTTCCACATCTGCCTCCGTGGATTTTCGGTAACCGATGCTTTGCTGGAAATCTTCGGTCTGTTTGTAGGTGCGCACCTGGATGTCGGTGGGGTTCCAGCCATTGGCCGGATCCACGTCACAGGGGCACGCGGTGCTGATGCACACCAGGTCGGTCAGCGCGCGCAGCATCACGTAGTCGCCGGGCCGCGACCATGGATCATCCATGCCGATGGCATTCGCGTCGTCCAGCATCGTGTTGAAGAAGAAGTTGATCGCCGGCCAGCCGCCCCTGGGGCGCACGCCGAACGCGCCCAGCTCGCGGTTCATGTTGTCCGAACAGTTGACATGACCCGGATAGCCAAGGTCCTCGTAATAGCGCAGCGTACAGGCCAGACCGAACGTGTCATGCCGCCCGCAGGTGTCCTGCACGATCTCGACCAGAGGCTCCTGATCGACCGAGTAATACTTGCTGAACATGCCCGGCGCCGGATAGAGCGACCCGCCCAGCGCGCGCGTCGTGGTGGGGTCGATCTCGCGTTCCAGCCCCTTGTCCAGCGCGCGCATGGAAAAGGCCTGGAAGTCCGAGCATTCGCGCCCCTTCACGTCGAGTATCTGGATGAACTGACCCTTCCTGACCTCATAGGGCACGGCGTTTCCGGGCAGGATATTGACGTCGATCAGCGGATCGGCCAGCGGGTCGGGCGCGGTCAGCCCGGCCTTGCCCATCTTGGGATCGGCGCGGCGCACATAAAGGATCAGCTCGGTCGCCGTGGCCGAGGTGGCGGGGTCCATGGGTGCGGCTGGGGCCGACACGATCAAAAGCCCGTCGCTCTCGGCCACGAAGCTGGCCATGTCACCGGGGCGCGAGCCTTCGCCCAGCACCCGGATCGCATCGCCCTTGCCGATGTCGAACCCGGCCATATCCAGCGATTTCAGAACCTTGGCCCCGGATTTCGACCCGTTCGCCAGCGTGGCGATGGTGGCCTCGGGGCGGCCCTGCCCGCTGGCCCCCAGATAGCCCGCATCCGAGCTCTTGTCGGGTGCAAAGAAGACCAGCTCGCCCGGCTGCAACCCCTCGCGGTCCAGCACGATCACCTCGTCGCCGCGATGGATCGCCACCGCGCGGCTTCCGCAGCCCGGAACGGGGTGGCGCTCCACCCCATGTGGCAGGATCGGAAGGCCCGGGGTCAGAACCCCCTTGCGCTCCCATGGCACTTCGAATTTCGGCGCGACATTCATCAGCTCAATCCCAGTGCTTTCCTGCGCCGCTCGGCCCAGGCGTTGATCGCGATGTCAAAGGTCAGGGCCATGAACACGACCGAGAAGCCCAGCACGAAGTTCCAGCCCAGATTGGTGCCCGCCATGGTCTTGCGCATTTCCTGGCCGATGTCGCGGGTGCCGATGAACTCGGCGATGATCACCATGAAGAAGGCAAAGACCAGCGCCTGGTTCAGACCCACCGCGATGGTCGGCATCGCCAGCGGCAGCTGCACCTGGCGCAGCTTCTGCCAACGCGTGGCACCCGACATTTCCGCCGCCTCGACCATCTCCGCAGGCACACCGCGCAGACCTTCGATCGTGTAGCGCACAACCGGCACCATCGTGTAGATCAGGATCGACAGGATCACCGTCACCGGCGAGATGCCGAACAGCATCACCGCGGGCAGCAGATAGACATAGGACGGGAAGGTCTGGAAGATGTCACACCAGAATATCCCGCGCTTGGCCCAGTGCTCCTTGCGCGCCGCGATCACCGCAATGGGCGCGCCGATCAGGAAGGCCAGGAAGGTCGCCATGAAGACCGAATGCAACGTCAGCATCGCCCGGTCCCAATAGCCCAGCTGCGCCACCACGGAGAAGAACACGAAGGCCAGAACCCCGGGCACGAACCCGCCCAGCCGCAGGGAAATCGCCGTGACGAAGATGATCACGCCCAGCGTCGGCACGTATAACAGCGCGTTTTCCGTCGGCACGAGTATGTAGTTGTTGAAGAAGTAGCGGATCCCGTAGGTGATCGCCTGGACCCAGTCCCAGTTCAGAACGGCTTTGATTTCCCCGTCGAGAAAGCGCCCCTGCGTCATCGACTGACGCCGCCCCACCTCGTCGAGAAGGCTGCCGAAAAACTGAATGGTGTTGCCCCAGGTCAGGTCCTTGAAATTCACATCCGTCACACCCTGGGCCATCCAGCTGACCAGGTAGAGCATCGCGAAACTGCCCAGGGCCAGCACCAGGTAGATGTTGCGGCGCCACCAGGGCGTGCCCTTCTCGAAATGCTCGGGCTGCTTGATCACCCAGGCCTTGGAATAGCGGTCCAGCATGACCGCGAGCAGCACGATCGTGATCCCGATCTCCAGGCTCCGGCCCAGCTTGAACGAGCCCATCACCTGCAAAAGCTTTGCCCCCAGACCCGGCATCCCGATGGCGGCGGTCAGGACCACCATGGCCAGGCACAGCATGATCACCTGGTTGAGCCCCACCATGATCTCGGTGCGCGCGGACGGCAGATAGACATGGCGCAGCATCTGCCAGCGGCTGCAGCCGGACATCTTGCCGGCCTCGACAACTTCGGGTGATACTTTCTTGAGGCCCAGCGTGGTCATCAGGATCATCGGTGGCAGCGAATAGGCGATCGTGGCCACCGTAGCCGCGGTCGGTCCCACCTTGAAGAAGATCACCGCCGGCAGCAGGTAACTGAAGAAAGGCAGAACCTGCATGACCAGCAAAAGCGGCTTGATCGTGTCCTCGACGCGTTTGGATTTCCACGCCCAGATGCCGATCAGCCCGCCGATGACAAAGCCGTAAGGTGCCGCGACCAGGATCACGCTCAGGGTTTCCATCGTCAGCGTCCACTGACCCATCAGCGCCGCCCACAGGAATGTCAGCCCGCCCAGCAGCGCCAGCCGCCAGCCCCCCAGGGCATAGCCGATCACGGCCGTCACCCCGGTGATCACCGGCCAGGGGATCGCCTCGGACCTGGGCCAGCGCGCCTTGCCGTAAAGCAGGTTCGCCACCGCGTCGAGGATGAACTCCAGGCCCGAACTCAGCGTGCGGGTCACATAGATCAGCCCCGGTCGCCCGCTCTCCATATCGCCCCGGATGAAGTCGAACGCCACATCCAGCCAGTCGCGCCATGGCAGCAGGAACCACTCGGGCGGTCGCACCAGGCCTGCGGGTAGCCATGGCCGCAGCAAGGTCAGGACCGCGGCCACGCCCAGCATCCACCAGAACACGCGCACCGCGTTTCCAGGGCCTTCGAGATATGCCCTCACCGCGTTCATTCCGAACCGCTCAGCAGCAGATCCAGAACCTTGTCGCGCGGCATGGCACCGATCACCTTGTCACCGCGCCTGACCGGAATGGCCAGGGCGTCGTCCTCGATGATCCGGCGCGCCAGCGATATGATCGTGGCACCGGCATCCACCGGCTCGCCGCTGCCCTCCAGACCCTCCTCGACCAATGTGCCGGCATGGACCACACGGGCCTTGTCGATTTCCTCGGTAAACTTGCGCACGTATTCCGTGGCCGGGTTCAGCACGATCCGGTCCGGCGTGTCGCATTGCTCGACCGCGCCGTTCTTCATGATGGCGATCCGGTCCGCGAGGCGCAGCGCCTCGTCGAAATCATGGGTGATGAAGACGATTGTCTTGCCCAGCAAATCCTGAAGGCGCAGGAACTCGTCCTGCATCTCGCGCCGGATAAGCGGGTCCAGCGCGCTGAACGGCTCGTCCAGAAACCAGATATCCGGCTCGATGGCCAGCGAGCGTGCAATCCCGACCCGTTGCTGCTGACCGCCCGACAATTCGCGCGGAAAATACTCTTCGCGACCTTCCAGGCCCACCAGCTTGATCACCTCCAGCGCGCGTTCGCGCCGCGTGTGCCGGTCCTGGCCGCGCATCTCCAGCGGAAAGGCCACGTTTTCCAGCACCGTGCGGTGTGGCAACAGGCCGAAGGACTGGAACACCATGCCCATCTTCGAGCGGCGCATCTCGATCAGCTCTTTCTCGCTCTTCTGCATGATGTCTTCGCCGTCGATCTCGATCACCCCGCCGGTGATGTCATGCAGGCGCGAAAAACAGCGCACCAGCGTGGACTTTCCCGACCCGCTGAGCCCCATGATCACCAGCATCTCGCCCCGGCTGACTTCGATCGACACATCCTTGACGCCGGCGATATAGCCATCCGCCTGTATCTGGTCATAGCTGTGCCCCTCGGGCATCTCGGCCAGGTAGGTCTCGGGCGAGGCCCCGAACAGTTTCCAGACATTGCGCGCTGAGATAACGGGCGTTTCGCTCGACATTGAATTTTTCCCCTGAGCGCGCGACCTGCCCCGAGACCCTCGGAAACGGCGATGCGCCCACCACGTTCATTTGTTTCTCGCGTGCCGCCGACCCTTGTCAATCGGGTCTTATCGCGACGCACCCTTGGGCAAAAACGCCGCCCCGCACATCTTGGCACGGAGCGGCGTCATCTTCGTTCGATCAGATGTCAGGCACCTGTACAGGCATCCACCCAGGGCTGCACGACATCGCCGTTCGCCTCCAGCCACTCGGCCGCCGCGTCTTCAGGCTCCAGCTCGTCTGTATCGACCAGCTTGGCCATTTCGGCGATCTGCGCGTTGTTGAAGCTGATCTTCTCCAGCATACAGTAGGCGGTCGGCCACTTGTCGGCCATGCCGTCCCATGCGGCCTTCTTGAGATAGCCGTTCGCCGGGTTGCCGCAGTCAAACAGTGCATCCGGATTCGGGCCCGCTGCGGGGTCCGTGTCACAGCCCGCTTCCCATTCCGGGAACTCGACGAATTCACCCGGCCAGACGGCCTCGGCAAAGTTCGGCGTCCAGTTGAAGACCACGATGGGCTTCTTGTCAGCCTCGGCCGAACCGATATGCGCCCAGAGGGCAGCGGCCGAACCGGCGTTGACCACAACAAAGTTCATTCCGAGCGCATCGACACGTTCCTTGCCGTGCTTGAGCCAGTCCACGGGGCCGTCCAGATACATCCCCTTGTCGCCGGATTCGGCGGTCTGGAAGAGCGCGGCACAATCGTTCAGCGCCTTCCAGTCGGGCAGGCCCGGGCAGGCATCCTTGGTCCACATCGGGTACCACCAGTCTTCGCGCGTCACCGCGTCGTGGTCACCCACATCGACGATCCCGCCCTTTTCCAGAGCCGCACGGAACGAGGCGCCAAAGGCCCCTTCCCAGACTTCCAGCTCCAGCGTCACATCGCCCAGGCGGATCGATTCGTAGACCGCCTGGCTGTCGGTGGTCACGAATTCAACGTTCAGGCCCGCATCGGTCATCATCTGGCCGACGACGTTGGACATCACGATCTGGCTCGACCAGTTGTGAATCGGAATAACGACGGGATCGTCGCTGTCAGCGGCGTGCGCAGCAGTTGCGCCCAACGCGACGGTGGCGGCCGTCAGGATATGTTTCAGTTTCATGTTAGCTCCCTGAGATTGGAATTATTGCGCCGGAGATTCCTTTGCCCCGGCATGGGTTTACTCTGCCAAGTCACGTGCCCATCACGAAATGTAATTTTGCGGGGCATTGCCTGCGTTTTTTGTGGGCAAACGTGTGATTTTCTGATTAGATCAGCGGGTTAGCCATCCACGCGCCAAGGGCTGACCCCTCAAAAGTGAAGGCAAGTCCCGCCGCGTGCGCTCGGGGAAGGAAATGACAGCGATGAAAAAGCAGAAACTTCTGCCGCCGCTCGACTATCTGCTGGCCTTCGAGGCCGCGGCCAACCACGGCAGTTTCGCCGCGGCCGCACGGCATCTGAACATTTCCGAGACCTCGATCAGCCGCAAGGTCCGGCTGCTCGAACTGCACTATGACGTGGCTCTTTTCGTGCGCGGTCATCGCTCGATCACCCTGACGCCCCAGGGCCACAGTCTGCTGACCCCGGTGCGCGAGGCGCTCGACGCGCTGCGCAGCGCCTCGCAGGACGTTCTGGCCCAGCAGCAGAAGAATGCCGTGCATCTGGCCGCGACCAACTCGGTGGCCGCGCTCTGGCTGATGCCGCGCCTGCGGCGTTTCAACCGGGCAAACCCGCGGGTACAGATCATGCTGCTGGCCTCGGACGAGGATGAGGAATGCCTGGCCGACACCACCGACCTGGCGATCCTGCGCGGCGACGGCGACTGGCCGGGCTACCGCGCGCAACAGCTCTTTGGCGAGACGGTCTTTCCGGTCTGTGCGCCCAGCTACCTGCGCACCCGACCACAGGCGGGCGACCTCGCCGCCCTGCCCGATCTCGACCTGATCGAGGTGTCCAACAAGCATACCGAATGGATGTCCTGGCCCAGCTTTCTGAGCGAACAGGGGCTGGCCCGGACCAAGGTCACCAGCGCCACCCATGTGAACACCTACCCGCTGGCCATCCAGGCCGCCGCCGACGGCATGGGCATCGCACTCGGCTGGGGGCATCTGGTGGATCGGATGCTGGACGAAGGCACGTTGGTGCGCCCTCTGGGCGACAGCTGCGTGCGCACCCAGTCAGGCTATTTCCTGCTGGAACGCGAGGGTCAGAAATCCTTTCCGGAGCGCGACATCGTCGAGAAATGGCTGCTCTCGGAAAGCGCCGCGCGCAAACGCTACGGCCTGCGCGGGTCCCTGGGCGCGACCGGAACAGCTCAGGGACAGTCCGGACGCGCCCGCGCCTGAAACGCGGCCTCGGGCCGCGGCTCAGCCCGTCTGCAGATAGCTCTCCAGACTGTCATCCAGAGCATCCTTCCACGGCGTGTGATGCGGCGGTGCCTTGGTGCCGGTCATCGGGCTGGTATAGCCGTGGTTGCGGAACTCCATGATGCCCTTCTTCTTGTGCTTCTTCCACGCATAGAAGGCCTGGTTGGCCGCCTCCACGTCAAAGCTCGGATAATCCGTCTCGCTGATCAGTTCCAGCACATAGGCTCCCTGATAGGCAATCGCGGCATAGTCATCCTCGCCCGCGTCCTCCTCGTCCTGGCGACGTTTCCAGTCGGCCTCCATCGCGGCGGCATCGGGCAGCCCGATCTTGCCCAGGATGCAGTCCCGCACCCACCAGGCCTGCGCGTCGAACATGTTGAACGTGTACCATTGGTCCTGCATTCCGAGGTAGAAGAGGTCGGGATTGCCGGTATAGACGACCCCCTTGTAGAGATCGTTCGCCGCCAGCCGGTTTGCCGTCTTCAGGCGCAGGTCATCCGGCAGGAACGGGAAATGGTGCACATAGCCGGTGCACAGGATGATCGCGTCGACCTCCCTGCTGGTCCCGTCGATGAAATGCGCCACGCGCCCCTCGACCCGCTCCAGCGCCGGCACTTCCTGCCAGTTCTCCGGCCAGTCATAGCCCATCGGCGCGGTCCGGTGCGCCACGGTGATGGATTTGCAGCCGTATTTCCAGCATTGCGAGCCGATGTCCTCGGCCGAATAGGACGTGCCCAGGATCAGGATGTCCTTGTCCGCGAATTCCCGCGCATCGCGGAAATCATGGGCATGGAGGATGCGGCCGTTGAAGCTCTCGAACCCGGGGTAATGCGGCACGTTGGGGAAACTGAAATGCCCGCTGGCCACGATCACATGATCGAATTTTTCGCGCGTTTCGCTGTCGGCCAGGCAATCGCGCGCGGTGACTTCGAACCCGCCTTCGTCCAGCGCGCGCACGTCGCGCACCACGGTGTTGAACCGGATCATGTCGCGCACCCCGGCCTTCTTCACCCGGCCCTCGATATAATCGAACAGCACGGCCCGCGGCGGATAGCTGGCGATGGGTTTGCCGAAATGGTCCTCGAAATAGTAATCGGCGAATTCCAGACCCTCCTTGGGCCCGTTCGACCACAGGTAGCGATACATCGAGCCATGGCACGGGTTGCCATGCTCATCCAGTCCCGTGCGCCAGGTGTAGTTCCACAGACCGCCCCAGTCGTCCTGCTTTTCATAGCAGACGATTTCGGGGATCTCCTCGCCCTTCTCCTTGGCGGACTGAAAGGCCCTGAGCTGTGCCAGGCCCGACGGCCCCGCCCCGATGATCGCCACGCGTTTCTTTGCCATGTCGCTTGTCTCCCTGAACTGGCTGACCGGCCCGCCGCGCGCCTCCCCCGGAGGTCATCGCCACTGAACCGGATTTTTTAATTGGTTCTTTTGGTATAAAATACTAAACCAGTCGGTGAACCAATCTGTCAACGGTTTTTCCCGGACCCCATGAGCCCGATCAGCTTCGCCCAACGCCTTGCCCTCTCGGGCACCATGCCGCGCCTCAGCGTGGGGATGGAGCGCGAGGTCAATCTGGGCTTTCTCGCCCCGCTTTCGGGCGCGGTCGAAAGCTGGGGCCGGCCGGGGCTGAATGGCTGCCGTCTCTGGGAGGACTGGCTCAACCGCGCCGGCGGCCTGCTGATCGGCGGGCGACGCTATCCGTTGCGCATTCACGCGCTGGATTGCGGCAATGACCCGGAGCGGGCGAAAACCGGCGCACAAACCCTTGTCCGCGAACACAATATCCAGCTCCTGATGATGCTGGGCGGCAACAGCCTTTCGGGCGGGTTGCTGCACGAGCTGATGGACCGCCGCGTGCTGACCACCACGCTGGTGCCCTCAGACCTGTCGCCCGACACGCCGTTCCTGCTGTCGCCCTCCGAGGTGCATCCCGTCTATGTGGTGACGGCGGTGGACTGGCTGGCCCGCACCCGGCCCGAACTCGGGACCGTAGCACTCTGCACGCAGACCGACGCGATCGGCCTGCCCTCGCTCGCCACCTATCGCGCGGCCTTCGATGCGGCGGGGGTGACCCGCGTGCACGAGGTGCAATACGCCCCCGAATCAACGGACATCGCGGCCATCGCGGGCCCCATGCTGGCCGCAAATCCGGACATCCTGTGCTGGTGCACCTCTTACACGCCCATGGTGCACGCGCTCACCGAATACGCCCATGCCCAGGGGTACCGGGGTCAGATTCTCAGCTGCACGCTGGACCAGTATGACCGGCTGATCGCCCGCACCAGTGCCGCATTCATGGAAGGCTTCACCTTCCAGTTCCCCGATTTCGACGACCCGGCCCTGACCGGGAAAACCTTCTTCTTCAATCAGCCAAAGGCGTTCCATGACAGCTACATGGAGCGCTTTCCCGGTACCTGGTCCGCCGTGTCCTGGGAATACGCTGCCATTCTCGACCTGTGGCATGGCGCGGTGCAGAAGGCAGGCTCGACCCAGCCCGTCTCGGTGCTCGCGGCGATGAAACAGATGGAGCATGTGCGCCACGCCTTCGGCCCCGCGCAATGGTGGGGGCGTGACGTCTTCGGCATCGACAACGCGCTGGTGGGCGACTGGCCGGTGGTGCAGATCCGCGCGGGCCGGGCCCGTATCGCCGAATTCGTCTCGGTCACCGACTGGCTCGCCCGCCACTCCGACCGGCTCAAATCCGAAATGGAGGCACTCGGCCAGCTCTGGCACCAGCGCCTTGACGCCCCCACCGCCACCGCCACCGATCTCGGCGCCCGCAGCCTCTGAAATCGGCTTCTTTCTGGTTGTAAATACCCCTGCCCACGGCCCCGCAGGCGCACACCTCCGCCAAGGGGGCGCGGGGCGCCAAATCTCCGGCGTGCCTTCAGTCGTCGGGCAGAAGCAGCGCCTGTTCCTCCACCAGATGCAGCTTGATGAACTCCACCGCCGTGGCCACATCGCGCGAGGCGATGGCATTGAACAGCGAATTGTAGCGATGCTGGTAATCCTGCATCCGGCGCGGGGTCAGGGACCGCCGCCGCAGGCTGGCCCCGAAACTGCGCCCATAGGTCTCGATCGTCATTCTGTAGCACGCCGCCAGAAGCGGATTGCCCGTGCCTTCGGCGATCTGGCGATACAGCGCCTCCTCCAGCCCGATGAAGGCATCGACATCGGTGCTCACCGCTTCCAGCTGCGACAGGGTCTGTGACAGCTGATCCAACATGCGCGGCGTCATGTTCATCACCGCCAGCCGCACCATCTCGGGCTCGAGGATGCCACGCACCACGAGATGGTTGAGAGGGCTGACATCCGCGGCGGCCACATCGTCGCCCGCCTTGTCCGCGCGGCTCGACCAGGTGACGAAACTGCCCGATCCCGGGCGGCGGCGGATCATGTCGCCCGCCTCCAGCACATCCAGCGCCTCGCGCACAGTGTTGCGCGCCACGCCCAGTTCGCCGGCCAGCGCCCGCTCCGAAGGCAGCCGCGCGCCCTCGGGAAACTCGCCGGACCCGATCCGGGCAAAGAGCGTGTCCACGACCACCTGCACGGTGGCCCCCACGGCATGGTTCGCCGCCAACGCGGCCAGGGTCTTGGAGGTCATTTCCGCCTCTGAAACGCGCCGGTCCAGCGACCGGCCTGCGCGGAATGCTAGAGCAGTTTCACCCGCTTAGAAAGCCATATGCGTCTCAGCGGATCGGTGGCTCCGAACTTGAGGCGGCCCAGTCCGGCTCGAACCCCAGCACTTCGGTGGCCGGCGGCAGGCCCGGGTTGAACAGCCGGTTATGCGCCATCGTGGCCAGGTAAAGCGGGTTGTGATCCGCCAGCCGCCAGACCTTGCAGGTGATGTCGAACCGCTGGTTGTAGGCCTCGAAGACCAGCCGCACCCGCCCCGCGTCATGCAGCGCCCCGGCCCCGGGGCTGCCCGGCGGGAAGGTCGCGGTCAGAATGTCGGAAAACTCCTCGGCCTTCTGATAGTAGCTTGATGACAGGAACGTCAGGGCCGTGTCGCGCCGCTGGGCGGGATCGTTGGTCTTCTTGGCCATGTGATCCAGCTCGGCCGTCACCGAATATCCAGGGCTCTTGTTCAGAAGCGTGATGATATGGCCCATCGGCTCGGCCTCGTCGCCGAGGTGAACGGCGGGTGTGATCGCGTCATCGGGCCGCCCCTGCCCGTCGCGCATTGCCATCTGCCGCACCCGGCACTGCCAGCGCAGGAACGCCATGCGCAAGGGGTGCGGGTCGCGCGCCTGTCCGAAATGTTGTTCCAGCATCGACATGCCGTGCCTCTTGTCTCGGCGCTGACGGGTCGTTGACCCGCGCGCGGTGTCTGCTATGCCACGTCGCGCGACGGTACCGCGCGGGCGGGCGTGAATTCAACGCCATTTCCAAGGCTCGGGATGCGCGCCTCGGTTGCGGCCACCGCATCGAGGTCGATCCTCGCACTGACGATGCCCGCAAGCGTGCCGCCATCAGCCACGATCTCGCCCCAGGGGTTCACGATCAGCGAATGCCCATAGCTTTCGCCGCCGCCCTCGATGGGGCCGACCGCACAGGCAGAAACCATGAAACGCGTGGTCTCGATGGCCCGCGCGCGGTTGAGGATATGCCAGTGCGCCTCGCCGGTGTGGCGGGTGAAGGCCGCGGGGCAGCACAGGATTTCCGCGCCGCTCCGGGCGAGGCTGCGATACAGATCCGGAAAGCGCAGGTCGTAACAGATCGTGTGACCGATCCGGGCATAGGGCGTGTCATGGATGACGGCGCGGGCGCCGGGTTCGACCGAATGGCTCTCACGGTAGGCTTCGGTCTCGGACAGCGTCACATCGAACATGTGGATCTTGTCGTAATGACCGCGGATGTTGCCGCGATCGTCGATCATGTAGCCGCGATTGAGAAACTTCTCCCCCGGTCCGGTGACCGCCACCGAGCCGACATTGATCCAGACCTGGCGTTTGGCCGCCAGCTCGCGCAGCCCGTTCAGAACCGGATGCTCGGCCTCGGAGGCCACGGGCGGCCTGACCAGCCCGCCGCTTGTCTGCAATCCGCCACAATATTCGGGCAGAAACAGAAGGTCCGCGCCCGCTCCGATCGCCGCTTCGGCAAGGCTCGTGGCCTCGGCCAGCGCGGATGCGAAATCCGGCATGGGCCGTGTCTGAAGACAGGCGATATCCAGCGGACGCGGCACGGGATTCCTCAGAACTTCATGTAGGCTTTGCGCAGGTTCACCAGCGGATGCCTGTCCGACATCTGGAACTTGATCAGAAGCTCGCGCGCGATCATGTCCCGGTCCTGCTGGTTGTCGGGCAGATCGATCGTGTCGGGCACCCGGACCCAGCCGTTGTTGTTGCGGTCAAAGACGGCCGGTGCGCCCTCTTCATAGCCCATGTGGACGTCCTCGAGCCAGTTCAGGTCGTCCCAGCCCATCGTCTCCATGTATTTGGTGAGGAAAGGTGTGATCCGGTTGTAGTCCGGCACCAGGTTCACGTCATAGCGATAGCCGATATGCTGGCCGATTTCCTTTTCGCGCTCGGATTCAAGCCCGGCGCTGTCCTTGAGAAACTGGTCGACATCCTTGATCTCGGACCCGCGATACTGTGTTCCAGCCATAGTGTTTTCTCCTTTTCCGGTGCGCCGGGGTGACCCCCGGCCTACGGTTGAGGCAGGGCGGGGTTCACCCCGCCACTCCCTTACAGGTGGTGATAATCCTCGACGCCGACCGTGTGGCTGGTGCCCGCAAGCGGTACCCCCGCCATGGCCGATGCCTCCATCGTGAGCGCGGCCAGATCCTCGGGCTCAAGACTGTGGATATAGGTCTTGCCACAGGCGCGGGCGAAAAGCTGCGCCTCGATGGTGAGCGTGTGCAGGAAGTTGTACACCCGTTCGGCGGCCGCATCCGGATCAAGCCTTTCGCGCAGCTTGGGGTCCTGCGTGGCCACACCCACCGGGCAACGGCCCGTGTGGCAGTGGTAGCAATAGCCCGGCTCCGCGCCGATCTCCTCGGGGAAGTTCGCCTCGGGGATGTCCTTGTTGCAGTTCAATGCCATCATGGCCGAGTGGCCGATGGCAATCGCATCCGCACCAAGCGCAATCGCCTTGGCCACGTCGGCACCGTTGCGGATACCGCCTGCGTAAACCAGGCTGATCTCGCCGCGCTTGCCCAGATCGTCGATGGCCTTGCGCGCCTGACGGATCGCGGCCATGCCCGGCACGCCGGTGTCCTCGGTGGCAAGGTGCGGACCGGCCCCGGTGCCGCCTTCCATACCGTCGATATAGATGCTGTCCGGGTCGCATTTCACGGCCATGCGGACGTCATCGTAGACGCGGCTGGCGCCCAGCTTGAGCTGGATCGGGATCTGCCAATCCGTCGCTTCACGGATCTCCTGGATCTTGAGCGCCAGATCGTCCGGGCCCAGCCAGTCGGGGTGACGCGCAGGCGAGCGCTGGTCGATGCCCGCAGGCAGGCTGCGCATCTCGGCCACCTGGTCGGTCACTTTCTGACCCATCAGGTGCCCGCCAAGACCGACCTTGCAGCCCTGGCCGATGAAGAATTCGCACCCATCCGCCAACACGAGGTGGTTGGGGTTGAAGCCATAGCGCGACTGGATGCACTGATAGAACCACTTGGAGCTATAGCGACGCTCGTCGGGGATCATCCCCCCCTCGCCCGAGCAAGTCGCCGTGCCGGCCATCGTGGCCCCGCGTGCAAGCGCGGTTTTCGCCTCATAGGACAAGGCACCAAAGCTCATGCCCGTGATATAGACCGGGATGTCCAGTTCCAGCGGCACCTTGGCGCGCGGACCGATGATGGTCTTTGTCTCGCATTTCTCGCGATAGCCCTCGATCACGAACCGCGTCAGCGTGCCCGGCAGGAACGTGAGATCGTCCCAGTGCGGGATTTTCTTGAAGAGCGAGAATCCCCGCATCCGATAGCGTCCCAGCTCGGACTTGATGTGGATGTCATCCATCACCGCCGGCGGGAAGATGAAGCTGTTACCGATGCGGTTCACATCGCGGGCCAGCGCTGGTTTTTTCGGCAGATCACCGTCAGCCATGTCGTTTCCTTTCACTCGGGGGCGAACGCGATTGCCGCCCGGTTCATCCCGTCCCGGGCTTGAACCGGGACCTCATGGTGTTTCGAGACCCCGGGCCAGGCCCGGGGTGATCCTGCAAGGGGTTACAGGATCAGCTTCTTCTCGGAAGGTTCGAGATTGTCGTAGTTCCAGAGCTGCTTGCCCGCGACGACCTTGGTGAAGTGATCCACCCCCTTCTCGGGCATCAGGCCATACTGGGTCAGCTTGCGCGTGAGCCAGGCCCGGTCGAGGTCGGTGAGTTCGGCCGTAACCGCGTCCACGCCCAGCGACTTGATGTCGCCGCCGACAAAGATCGTGCCATCATACATCGAATCGCCCAGGTTCTTGCCCGCGTTCCCGCAGACCACCATCCGGCCCCGCTGCATCATGAAGCCGCTGAGCGCACCGGTGTCGCCACCCACGATGATCGTGCCGCCCTTCTGGTCGATCCCCGTCCGCGAGCCGACCGAGCCGCGGCACACCAGGTCGCCGCCCCGAATGGCCGCGCCAAAGGTGGACCCGGCGTTCTTCTCGATCATGATCGTGCCGGACATCATGTTCTCGCCGCACGACCAGCCCACGCGCCCGGTGATCCGGACGTTCGGCCCGTCGATCAGACCCACCGCAAAGTAGCCGGTCGAGCCTTCGATGATCAGGTTCAGCTTGCTGAGGATACCCACACCAAGCGAGTGCATCCCGCGCGGGTTTTTCAGGACAACCGTGCCATAACCCTCGGCCATCAGCGCGCGAATGGACGCGTTGACCTCGGTGGTCGTCTTGCCATCGCAGTCCACCTCGGTGCGCTTGTTGAAATCGACCTCGGGCGCCCATGGGTAGGTAAAGCGGTCCTCGGCTTCGGGGTCGAACTCCACATAGAGGGACTTGCCCGTGAGCTGCTCCGTGGTCATGCCGAGCGCCTTGGCGCGCTCGTCCTGGGTCATCTTCTTGAGCTCTGCGTCGCTTACGCTTGCCATACCCGAACCTCCTCGTCGTAAGGGTCATAAGTGTCGATCTCTTCGGGAAGGATCGCGCGGATTGCCACCTCTTCCGAGGCCATGGCGATCAGATCATCGCTTTCGTAGAGAACCAGCGGCTTGGCGGCCATCGTGTCCTTGGCCATGCCCAGCTGATCCTTGGTGGCCACCAGATAGGTGAACACGCCATCGATCTCGTCGATGGATTTGCGCAGGCTGTCTTCCAGCGCCATGCCATTGGCGAGGTTATGGGCCGTGTAGACCGCCAGCAGCTCACTGTCGCAATTCGACATGAACCGGTGGCCCTTGCGCTCCATCTCGCGGCGCATGATCCAGTAGTTGGTGATCTGGCCGTTATGGACGACGCTCACGTCATTGTAGGGAAACGCCCAGTAGGGGTGCGCGGACTTGATGTCCACGTCCGACTCGGTGGCCATCCGCGTGTGGCCGATGCCGTGCGTGCCCTGAAAATCGTTGAGCCCGTAGGCCGCCGACACCTCGGCCGCGTCCCCGAGATCCTTGATCAGTTCCAGGCCATTGCCCATGCTCAGGATCTCGACGCCCTCGGTTTCCTCGATATGGCTTGCCATTTCGCCGGTATCGCCCTTGTGCGTCAGAACGTAGCGCAGCGAATACTCGCGAGGCGCTTCCTTGGACTTCACCTTGGCGCCGTGCTCCTTGAGGATGGTCTCGACCTCCTCGATCCGATCCGCGATCACCTGGTGGATGCCGCGGCCCCGGGCCATGTCCTCGGCCTCGGCCACCTTGAGGCGCATGATATAGTCGCCTTCGGTGGGCTCGCCGTAAACCGCGTAGCCGGTGCTGTCCGGCCCCCGGTGCTTGAGCGCCTGCAGCATCGCGGTCATTTCGGACCCGACCGAGCTGCTTTTGCCCCTGTGAATCAATCCTGCAATTCCGCACATTTTGAATGCGCCTCCTTTGTATCAGGTTGCGTTGGTGGTGATGGCGACAGGCCGGTGACCTGCCGCCGGAGTCAAATCGGGGTGTCCTAGGGCAGACACTCCATGTAGGTCTCGGAGTCCCAATCGGTGACGGTCGCGTTGAAGCGCGCGAACTCGTCGTATTTGTACTCATGGAACAAGCGGTACATCTCGCCCGGCAGGCCGCGCTGTACGACTTCGGACTTCTCAAGGAAATCAAGCGCTTCACCCAGCGACATAGGCAGTTTCTTGACCTGCTTGCCGGCCTTGATCGCCTCGTAGATGTTACGCTCTTCGGGCTTGCCCGGATCCAGCTTGTTGTCGATGCCGTCATCCATCGCCGCCAGCAGGCACGACCCCATCAGATACGGGTTCACCATGCTGTCGACCGAGCGGTACTCGAACCGCCCCGGTGCCGACACGCGCAGGCCCGTGGTGCGGTTCTGGAACCCCCAGTCCGCAAAGATCGGCGCCCAGAAGCCGGTGTCCCACAAACGGCGATACGAGTTCACCGTCGAGGAGCCGACCGCGGTCAGTGCCTGCAGGTGGTGCACCACCCCGCCGATCGCCTCGAGACCTTCCTTGCCCGGCATCTGCGGGTCGTCATCGTCTGGCATGAAGGTGTTCTCGCCGCCGCGCACATACATGTAGTTCTCGGCCATCCCCGGCAGATCGTCCGGGTCATTGCCGCACTTGACGAACTCGTCCTTGCCGCCGCGCCACAGGCTCATGTTGTGGTGACAGCCCGAGGCCGACACACCCATGAACGGCTTGGTCATGAAGCAGGCAAAGATGCCGTTCTCGCGCGCCACCTGGGCACATATCTGCCGGTAGGTGGTCAGACGGTCGGCATTGCGCAGCACGTCGTCGAACATCCAGTTCAGTTCCAGCTGACCGGGCGCGTCCTCGTGGTCGCCCTGAATCATGTCCAGACCCATCATTCGGGAATACTTGATCACCTGCATGGACACAGGGCGCAGGCTTTCGAACTGGTCGATGTGATAGCAGTAGGGCTTGGAATAGCCGTCCTTCGGCTTGCCGTTCTCGTCGAACTTCAGCCACATCATCTCGGGCTCGGTGCCGATGCGCAAGGAGCGGCCATGCTTCTTCTTGAAGTCCTCATGCATACGGCGCAGGTTGCCGCGGCTGTCCGACGTCAGGAACCCGCCCGGATTCTCCTTTTCCTCGCGGTTTCGGAAAAGCGTGCAGTAGAAACGGCCGATCTGCGGCGCCCAGGGCAACTGCATGAAGGTCTCGGGTTCGGGGATGCCGATCAGCTCGGCCGCCTCGGGGCCATAGCCCAGATAGTTGCCCGCCCGGTCGGTAAAGAGGTTCACCGTGGCGCCATAGACCAGCTGGAAGCCCTTCTTCGCGACGCTTTCCCAGTGGTCGGCCGGGATGCCCTTGCCCATGATCTTGCCGGTCACGGATACGAATTGCAGATAGAGATACTCGATGCCCTTGGCATCGATCATCTTGCGGACTTCCTTGATTTTCTCGTCGCGACCCTTCGCTTCGACAAAACGTTCAAGATCTGTTTCGGCCACTTGTCTTTCTCCTTGTTGGTCTTTGCTGCGGTCTTGCGCGCCGCTTCCATCGATTGAACTAGCTGCGATTGCCCCGCCGCGTGCGGGCCCGGTCGATCACGGAAATTGCTGAAACGGGTGCCATGCGCGTCGGTGCCTTTCAGTGCCTGAATGGGTCATAGAGCAGCCCCAGGGATTCCCCGGTTGAGCACAGCCTAGAAAGGAATCGATCCAATAAGCAACCTTTTTTGAGCCAATTCGGCGATTTTTCTGGACAACCACCCCAATTTGGATCAAATTTGGATCAGTGGTAAGGAGTGTATCGAATGCAGAAACTGGGTGCGGCGGACATTGCGGCTATTATCCGACGCGAAATTTCCAAAGGGAACTATCGCGAACATGAACGCCTGCCCGCCTCGCGCCAGATGGCAGACACCTATGGCGTGGCCCGCAACACGCTGCGCGAAGCCCTTGGCCAGCTGGAACGCGAAGGCCTGATCGAAACCCGCCCCGGCAGCGGCACCTACGTCACCTACCAGCGGGGCAACACCACCGTGGAGGCGGTCGAGAACGCCAATCCGCTCGAGCTGATCGACGCGCGCTTCGCGCTTGAGCCGCATCTGTGCCGGCTCAGCGTGCTGCACGGGCGGCACCAGGATTTCGAACTGCTGGAATCGCTCTGCGAGCGCATGGAGGCGGCGGTGGAGGACCCCATCGCCTTTGGTGAGGCCGATACCGCCTTTCACCGGACGCTGGCGGGCTCGACGCGCAATAACCTGCTGGTCTGGGTGATCGACCAGATCAACTCGGTGCGCGCGATGGACGAATGGACGCGGATGCGCCAGCTCACGCTCGATTCCCGCATCATCCGGCAGTACAATCTGCAGCACCGGCAGATCCTCCAGGCGATCCGCTCGCGCGAACCCGAACGCGCGGCCAATCACATGAAGGAACATCTCGAAACCGCGCGCCTGTCGCTGACCCGTGCCGCCGACGCCTGATCTTCCGACCTGTCGCAGCAGGCGCACACACCCGGGCCCGTATCAGACCCGCCCTTCAAGACATGTCCTGCAAGACATGTCAAAATCGCCACCCCATAACAAAGGGCGCATCCGAAAACGCGCGCCTTATCTGGGGAAAACAGGTGAGTCAGGCGATCACGCCACCGCCCTGGCCTGTGCCGCACATTGCAGCCAGTTGATGTAGATGCGCTCGGCCATCTCGTTGAAGGCGGCCATGTTGGCATCCGCCCCCGCCTTCATCTGCACGGCACCATCCGCGCCCAGTGCCTTCTCAAGCGCGCCCGCATATTCCGGCACGACGGCCCAGTTGTCCACCGTGTCCGGCTCGATCTCCACATGGAATTGCGCGGAATAGGCCCGCGTGCCCCATTTCATCGCCTGCACCACGCAATCGGGCGATGTGGCCAGCACCTGCGCGCCCGGCGGAATCGCCGTGACCTCGGCGGAATGCCATTGCAGCGCCGGGAATATCTCAGGAAGCCCGTCGAAAAACACGCCCGACGCGCCAGCCTCGGTCAGCTGCACATCCAGGATGCCGATCTCGGGCGTCACCGACGGCCTCACCTCGCCGCCCAGGGCCTCGGCCAGAAGCTGATGCCCCAGGCAGAGCCCCAGAAAGGGCAGCCCGCGCTCCTCCACCGCCTCGCGGATCAGCGCCTTTTCGTCTTTCAGCCAGGGATGCGCGTCCTCCTGCCAGGTGTCCATCGGCCCGCCCATGACCCAGAGCGCATCATAGCCGTCCAGACCTGGCAGGGCCTCGCCGGCATCCAGCTCGACCGCGTCATAGCTGTGCCCGTCCTCGGCCAGAAACCCTCGGAAAATGCCCGGATGCTCGGCCGGATGATGTTGCAGAACCAGTAACTTCATTGCGCGCTCTCCCGTGTCAGATCGCCCCCTGGGGTGGGGTGTGGAGCGGACCCTAAGCGCAGAACGGCGCGCCCCGCAAGAGGCACGCCGCGATTGAACCGATTCTGATCCGATTCCGATTTTAACTGAGAAACGCCCCGTGAGCTGTTGTTTCTACGTGAGTTTTCTACTTTCCCCGATTGTGGGTGCTGGCATACATATCCGCGATCATCCGGCTTGCCGTCTTGTCAAAGGCCGCCGGGATCAGCGCGTGGATCAGCGCCGCAAAGGCCGCACCAAAGAGTTTCAGGCTGAACCCGCCCGCAAAGCGCGCATGTTGCAGGTAGGTCTCGTCGACGCTGCGCGGGTGGTCCAGGAAAACCTTGCTGATCATCGTCTCTCTCCTTCAAAAGCTGTTGCAGACAGAGTATCGCAGCCCGGCGGTAAACACGTCCCAAATATCAGGAAAATCTTCTGGATATTGGGATATTTTCCCGATATATAAACTTCTATGTTGAAAATTGATGATATGGATCGAAAGATCCTCGCACAACTGCAACGCGACGCCGGGCTGCCGCTTGATGCGCTCGGCGAACGGGTCGGCCTGTCGCGCAACGCCTGCTGGCGGCGCCTGCGCGCGCTGGACGAGGCCGGGGTGATCACCGCCCGCGTGGCGCTGCTGGACGCGGCCAAGCTGGGTCTCGGCCTCACCGTCTTCATGCAGATCAGGGCGGCCCGGCATGATGCCGACTGGCTCGACACTTTCGCCCGCGCCACCCGGACCATGCCCGAAATCCAGAGCGTCTATCGCATGACCGGCGACCTGGATTACCTGATCCGCGCCCGGGTGCCCGACATGGCCGGGTACGACCGGCTCTACCAGCGGTTGATCGACAAGGTGCCGATGGGCGATGTCTCGGCCAGCTTCGTGATGGAAGAGATCAAGGACACGACCGCCCTACCCCTGTGAATACCGCGCCAGACGATCCTCCAGCGTGCCGGTGTGCAACTCGAAAAGATGGTTGTCGTGGTCGTGGAAATAGATCGACCGGCCCTCGCCCGCGACCCGCGCGCGCCCCTCCCTCACCTCCAGTCCCAGCGCCTGAACCGCGGTCAGCCGCTCGTCATACTCGGCCTCCCTGATCCGAAAGGCCACGTGATTGTAGCTGCGCCCGGCCAGCGCCGCGCCCTGCATCACGGCCACCCAGACGCCGCCCACATCATAGAATCGCTCGGAGCTCAGCGAAAACGTCGCCTGCCCGCTGTCATAGAGCTTGCGCGCCTTGAGCACCCGGACCAGCACCTCTTCCATCCGGTCGAGGTCCTCGCAGACAAAGGTGATATGGCTCAGGCCGTTTGCCAAACCCGCCCTTTCTTGTCGCTGAAAATATCCTCGCCGAAGGCACGAAATCTCCGGCGAGGACCCGATCAGTTCGGAATGAGGTTCGGCACGATCGTGACAATCGCCGGGAAGAACCACAGGATCGCCAGCCCCACCACCTGGATCAGCACGAAGGGGAAGACCCCGCGATAGATATGGCCCGTCGTGACCTCCTTCGGCGCAACGCCCCTGAGATAGAAGAGCGCAAAGCCGAAGGGTGGCGTCAGGAACGAGGTCTGCAGGTTCACCGCGATCATGATCGTCACCCATTTGGGATCAAACGTCCCGCCATAGATGACCGGCCCCACGATGGGGATCACGATGTAGATGATCTCGAGGAAATCCAGAACGAAACCAAGCACGAACAGCACCAGCATCACGATCAGGAAAACCTTGAACTCGTTGTCGAAGCTCTTGAGGAACTGCTGGATGTATTCCTCGCCGCCGAACGAAATCACCACCAGGTTCAGCAATTGCGAGCCGATGAGGATGGTGAAGACCATGCTCGTGACCTTGGCGGTCTCGCGCACCACCGGGCTCAGCACGCCGCCCTTAAAAAGCACCCAGCAGGCGAACAGCAGACCGAAAAGGGCATAGAGATAGGCCGCCTTGGCGAAAAGGAAGGCCACCCAGGTCTCGAAGCTCACTGTCTCCACATTGATCCGCAGATCGAAATTCACCCCGATCAGGATCGCGATGATGATGGCGAAGGTCGCATAGAGGATGACCTTGGGCGACCGGTCCTGGTCACGCAGCTTGCGATAGGCGGCCAGCATGATCGCCCCCCCCGCCCCCAGCGCCGCGGCGGGCGTCGGGTTGGTGATGCCGCCCAGGATCGAGCCCAGCACCGCGATGATCAGAACCAGCGGCGGAAACACCACGCGGATCAGCTCGTTTCCGGCCAGCCGTCTGGCGGCATGGGCACAGCCATAGAGCGTCAGCGCCAGCGGGATCAGCAGCAGGATCACCGACACCCCCGCCCCTGTCGACGGCCCTATCAGCAGCACATCGACCAGCAGGCCGAGGATCACCCCGACCCCGCCGATCAGCAGCGGTCGTGTGTCGCCCGAAGGGCTGATCCCCCGGCCGTAGGCCAGCACCAGGGCCAGCAGCAGGAAGATGATCGACACACCGGTTCCGATCGGGGCGGCATTCTCGATCTTGTCGGCCAGCGCCTGTTCCAGTTCCTCGGGCGTCAGTTCGCGGCTTTGCTGGACACCGCCGGCGGCGTCGATTTCCGCCTGCTGTGCGACCGAGGCATCCCAGGCCTCCTGGCCGTGCAGCTCGATCATCGCCGCCTGACAGGACGGACTTACATTGGTACGCAGCGCCGAGGTCTCGCCTTGCGCGCTGTAGCTGTCGACGGTCAGGTCCTGGCTTCCCACCAGCCCCACCTGCGCCGCCAGCAGCACCCCGACGATCAGGGCCACCGGCAGACCGAGCAGCCAGGTGAATTTCTCGCCGCGCGTGATCACCTCGCCCTGATGGCTGGCCATGACCACCGCCGGTGCCTTGCTGGGATTGAGCAGCGCATAGCCGAAGGCATAGAGCCCGTAAAGCAGCGCCAGCAGGATGCCGGGCAGCAGGGCCGCCTGAAAGAGCGTGCCGACCGAGACAACCGCAGGCTCGCCCAGATAGGTCAGCGCGTCCGAACAGCCGACCTCGATGGCCCGGTTCTCCTGCGCCACCGAATAGAGGTCGCCCGCCAGCGTGCCCAGCAGAACGATCACGATCGAGGGTGGAATGATCTGCCCCAGCGTGCCGGATGCGGCAATCACACCCGTCGCGATCTCGGGGGAATAATTGTTGCGCAGCATGGTGGGCAGGGACAGCAGGCCCATGGTCACCACGGTCGCACCCACGATGCCGGTCGAGGCGGCCAGGAACGCGCCCACGACCACCACCGACACGGCCAGACCGCCCGGCAGCGGACCAAAGACACGCGCCATCGTGGTCAAAAGGTCATTGGCGATCTTCGAGCGTTCCAGCGTGATCCCCATCAGCACGAACATCAGCACCGCCAGCAGCGTCTCGATGGATTGCCCGGCCAGAACCCGCTCGTTGATGCGGTTCACGATGAAGGACACGTTCCGGTCCAGAGCCACTTCCCAGCCCTGCGGGAACACCGGTTCCGCCAGCCGCGGCAGGTCCGGGTATCGGAAGACGGATATGGTCTCGGCCTTCACCCCCTCGGCCAGGATCGCGGCATATTCCGCGCTCCCGGTGTCGATCGCCTGGTGGATCAGCAGGCCGGAACTGTCCAGCCCCGCGATGATCGAGAACGAGATGACCCCCGCCCCCGCGATGGCAAACGCCACCGGAAAGCCGGACAGGATGCCCCCGAAGAGGCAGAGAAACACGATGATCAGGCCGATCTCGACGCCATCAAGTCCAAACAGCATCAGTGCGTCCCCTCATAAGCTTCTTCACCCTCTCCCAGAGAGTCCTTGTCGAGATACCTGCCCTCGCTTTCGGGCCCTTCCTTCCACTCCAGGTAGGAGCGGTAGAAGAACGCGATGGAATGCAGGAACACCATGGCCGTGAACGCGACCAGCAGAACCTTGAACAGGAAGTATCCGTTGAAGCCGTTCGGGCTGAACCCGATGGTTTCGACGTTCCAGCGCACCGCGCGTGCCTTCAGAAGAAGGCGGTCCAGCGTGTCGCTGGCCGAGGGATTCGGCGTGATCAGATGGCGCCACATGAAATACCAGCCATACATCCACATCAAAACTGCGGCGGGCATCATGAAGATCAGGCTGCCCACCATGTCGATCACCTTCTTGGTGCGATAGCGTACGGCGGAATAGACGAGGTCAACGCGGACATGGCCACCCTGTACGAAGGTGTAGGTGCAGCACAGGGCCACGACCAGCGCGTTGTAAAGCTTCAGCTCCTCGGCCCACCAGCTGATGTCCATCTGGAGCGGAATGCCGAAGCCGAAGGAAATGTCGGGGCGCACGAAAATGCGCTGAATGAACACGATGACGATCTGTTGCAGAACCATCAGCAGCCCGGCCCAGGCGAAAAGCCGTCCGGTGGTGTTGGCGAACCCTTCAAGCACCCGCACGCAGGCCCACATGAAACTGTTGCGCCACAGCCCGATGGCCGTCAGCACCAGAAATATCGTGAAACAGATGAAAAAGAACTCGGCAGAGCCGCCGTAATAGACAAAGCGCATCAGGCTTTCTTTGTCTTCCTGCGTGTTGCCCCAGCTGACCCAGTCCAGCCAGCCGGCCATGTTTGTGACGGCATAGGCCAGATTGTAAAAGGCCAGGCCGATGCTCTGGAAAATCCAGACAATCACATCCAGCATAGTTCCCCCACGTCCCTATGATAACAGATGGTTACGCGATGCTCCTGACGTTGCTTTGGAGATCCGGACCCTGCCCGGTCCGGCACCGCATCCCTCTGCAGATTGTCGAGGCGGGCCCGGGTCTCGGGCCCGCCCCCCTGTCTGTTGTTCAGGATCAGCCCAGAACGCGGTCACGCTGGTTGCGATAGGCCGAGATCGACTGGGTCAGCCAGCCCGACGATGCCTTCATCGATGCGGTGAAATCATTGTAGATTTCCGCGAACAGCTCATCGCCCATGAACTCGTCATAGACTTGCTGGCTGGCCGCGCCCATAGCGTCCCAGACGCTGTCGGGGAATTCGAGAACCTGAACGCCACCGGCCTTCAGACGCTCCAGCGCAGCACCGTTGTTCATCAGGAACTGGCTCAGGTTCCACACATTGGCATGGCCCGCAGCGATCTCGATCGTGGCCTGCTGAGACGGCGTGAGGCTTTCAAAGACCTCGCGGTTCGTGGCCACCGACAGCCCTGCCGCAGGCTCGTGGAACCCGGCGGCATAATAGAACTTGGTGATCTCCTGGAACCCGGCTTTCTCGTCCGCCCAGGGGCCGATCCACTCGGTCCCGTCGATGGCGCCCGAGGCCAGCGCCTGGTACACTTCGGCACCCGGCAGGTTCTGGACCGAGGCCCCCATGTAGCCCAGCGCTTTGCCGCCCAGGCCGGGCATCCGGAATTTCAGACCGTTGAAATCTTCAGGGCCCTTGATTTCCTTGGCGAACCAGCCGCCGGCCTGCGTGCCGGTATTGCCCGCGAGGAAGGACTTGAGGCCGAAGATTTCGCCCAGCTTGTCATGCATCGCCATGCCGTTGCCATGGTAATACCAGTTGTTCAGTTCTGTCGCGGTCATGCCGAAGGGCACGCCCGTGAAGAACGCATAGCCGGGGTGCTGGCTGATGAAGTAGTAGTCGGCGGCATGATACATGTCGGCCTGCCCGGCGGTCACGGCATCGAACACCTCGAACGCCCCCACCAGTTCGCCCGCGGCCTTGACCTCGATCGTCAAATCGCCGTCGGACATGGCGTTGATGTTGTCGGCCACCTTTTGCGCGGCATCGAACACACCCGCCAGGCCGCGGCCCCAGCTGGTCACCATGGTCAGCGTACGTTTGCCCTGCGCATAGGCCGGGGCTGCCAGGGTGCTGGCTGCGGCGGCGGTGCCGCCAAGTGCGGAATTCTTCAGAAAAGAACGACGATCCATTATGAGTTTCTCCTCCCAGATCAGTAGTGGGCGCACGGGAGGCGAACCCCCGGCGCGGACCGTTGCAAGTGGCCTAACGTTACCGATTGGTTCCGGTGATGCAAATACCAACTACTGCGTAGATTGAGCCCGGCAGGTCCGGTTTTTTTACCAATTTGACCGATGTTGGCGCCTCACGGGTCCCAGCTTCTGGGATTCGCGCGCGATTCGGCGTATCGCTTCGGTCCATGCGACACCTGACCGACAGGCTCTGGCGAAATTACGGGCAGAAACTCTTTCTGACCGCCACCCTGCCCTTTATCGCCGCGGCCATCGTGATCTCGGTCTTCGTGACGCTGCAATCGCGGCAACTGGCCGAACGCGAGATCGCGGCCCTCGAATCCCAGCTGCTGGCCGCCAAGCGAGACGAACTGAGGAACTATCTGGCGATGGCCCGCACCGCCTTCGTGAACATCTATGGCCGCGCCGCGCCGGATGACGAGGCCGCCAAGCTGGAGGTCACACAGATACTTTCGGGTATGCTCTATGGGCAGGACGGGTATTTCTTTGTCTACGACTATGACGGCACCAACCTGGTGTCGCCGCGCAACACCGACCTCATCGGCCGCAACTGGAGCGGTGCCACGGACCGCAACGGCGTGCCGGTCACCGACAGGCTCATCGAACTCGCCCGCTCGGGCAGCGGTTATCACAGCTATGAATGGACCAAGCCCTCGACCGGCGAGCCGGCCCAGATGATCTCTTTCGTGATCGGCTTGCAGGACTGGCGTTGGGTCGTGGGCACGGGCGTTTTCGTCGATGACGTGCTGGCCGCCGTCGCCGCCGCACAGGCCGAGGTCGAGGCCCGCGTCCGCCGCACCTTTCTCTATATCGGCGGTTTTGCCCTGGCCGCGCTGCTGCTGGTCTTTACCTCCGGGCTTTTCATCACGCTGCGCGAACGCCGCCTGGCGGATGCCAAGCTCAAGGCCCTGACCCAGCGCGTGTTCGACGCCCAGGAAGAAGAGCGCGGCCGCGTGGCGCGGGAACTGCATGACGGGATTTCCCAGATTCTCGTGGGCGTGCGCTACGCTCTGGACATGGCCCGCCGTCACCTGGCCTCGGGCGATGCCCGCGCGGGCGAGAACCTCGAAAAGGGCATCACCCACCTGTCGGGTGCCATCCAGGAGGTGCGCCGGATCAGCCGCGACCTGCGCCCCGGTACGCTCGATGACCTGGGGCTGGGCCCAGCGCTCAAGGCGCTCACCGATGATTTCTCCAAGCGCACCGGTATCGGGACCACGTTCGACACGGCCGTCTTCCGCAACCGTCTGGCCCCGGACGCCAAGATCGCGCTCTACCGCATCGCCCAGGAAGCGATGACGAATATCGAACGCCATTCCGGCGCCACGACCGTCAGCATCGACGTGCGCGGCCACAAGGGTGGTGCGACCATGCGCATCGCCGATGACGGGTGCGGCCTGGATCAAAGCCGCGCGGCTGGCCGCGGCCCCGACGGTCTGGGCCTGCGCAACATGCAGGAGCGTATCGAACAGCTCGACGGGACCCTGCGCATTCTCAGCACGAAATCCGGCACCGTGATCGAGGCCTCGGTCCCGCTCTCGCACATGCTGCCGCCCGCGGACGAAGCCGACAACGCAAGGGCAAGCGCATGACCGATGAAAGAACCCGTATCGTGATCGTGGACGACCACCCGATGGTCGCCGAAGGGATCCAGGCAATCCTCGAAAGCTATGACGACATCACCGTGCTCGCCACGCTCTCGGACGGGCAGCAGATCATCGACCGGGTCGAGGAGCTGGACCCCGACGTGATCCTGCTCGATCTCAACATGCCGGGGCTGGGCGGGCTCAGCACCACCGAAATCCTGCTGGAACGGCGGCCCGAAACCCGCATCCTCGTGCTGTCCATGCATGACAGCCCCGAATACATCTCCTCCGCGCTCAGCCACGGCGCGATGGGCTACGTACTCAAGGACGTGCCGACCGAGGAGATCAAGCTTGCCATCGACGCGGTGACGAAAGGCGAGCGCTATCTGTGTACCGGCGCCGAAGGGTCGCTGGCCCCCGCCTCCGAAGATGCGGCGCGCGAACAGCTGACCAACCGCGAACAGACGATCCTGCTGCAACTGGCGCGTGGCAAGTCCAACAAGCAGGTGGCCCGGGCCCTCGACATCTCGGTCCGCACGGTCGAGACCCACCGCAAGAACATCAAGCGCAAGCTGGGCATCAGCTCGACAGCGGGCCTCACCCGCTATGCGATGGAGCACGGCGTGCTTCAGGGGACCGGCACGCGGTTCTAGGATCAGGGCCCACCAATCCTGTCCCGCTGGTTTGGCAGATTTTCTTCGCGTCGAGATCGTTCTGGTACCCGCGAAACCCGGGCGGGTATCCTGAGCAGAGACGCCCCTGACCAAACGACTGCCTCGAGCCCCGGGTTCTGTTCAACTTGCCAAATCCCGACGGCTTTGACATCGTCGAATTACTTTGACGTCGTAGTGATCATGCCGCGCGAAAGAGAGCCAGAATGCCTTATCCAGATTTCATCAAAGCCTTTCCCGGCATTGACGTGCCGTTCCCCGAGGATGTCGTGGAAACAGCGGTGGTGCGGTCCGACGATGGGCTGGTGGCATTCTTCACCTTCCTCAAGGATATGGAACTTCCCCCCCATTCTCATGGTGCTCAATGGGGCACTGTGGTCGAGGGCCAGATCGAATTCACCATCGGCGGAGAGACGAAAATCTACAGGCCCGGTGACAGCTATTCCATCCCGGCGGGCGTTGAACATGGGGCTCTGATCAAGGCCGGAACGCGTGTCATAGATGTCTTCGAGGAAGCGGACCGATATTCCATCAAGCGATAACAGCTGCCGGCCCTGCCTTGCATACCCGCCATGGAGCAGCACCCCGAAAACACGGGGGCAGCTCAAGAGGCACACTGCCATCTCCCGCAACAAATGCAAAGATGTGGCGCATTTTGCGACATGAAATGGCGATTGTCGCTTGACGCCTCCCGGACCCGGCCATAATGTCTCGCGCACGCAGCATGAGGAATGCCACCAATGGCACGACTGGTCGTAATCGTAGGCAAATGGCGCATGGGCCGGTAACGGACACCATAATGGTACCCATGCGCCCCCGTAACATCGGGGGCTTTTTTATGTCGCGTGAAAAGGAATGATGTCATGAACGGAGCAAAGCGATGACACGTCAGATGACCGGAGCGAAAATGGTGGTTCAGGCCCTGAAGGATCAGGGTGTGGACGTCGTATTCGGCTATCCCGGTGGCGCGGTGCTACCGATTTATGATGAAATCTTTCAGCAAAACGACATCCGCCATATCCTGGTGCGACACGAACAGGGCGCGGTACATGCCGCCGAAGGCTATGCCCGATCGACCGGCAGGCCGGGCGTTGTGCTCGTGACCTCGGGGCCGGGCGCGACCAACGCGGTCACCGGGCTGACGGACGCGCTGATGGACAGCATCCCGATTGTCGTGCTGACAGGTCAGGTGCCCACCTTCATGATCGGCTCGGACGCCTTTCAGGAGGCCGATACCGTGGGCATCACCCGCCCCTGCACGAAACACAACTGGCTCGTGAAGGAGACCGACCGCCTGTCGGGCACCATCCACGAGGCGTTCCATGTCGCCACCTCGGGCCGACCCGGGCCGGTTCTGGTGGACATTCCCAAGGACGTGCAATTCGCCAATGGCGCCTATGTCGGCCCCACTCAGGCCAGGACCAGCCATTACCAGCCGCAGGTCAAGGGCGACATGGACGAGATCACCGAACTGGTCGCCGCCATCGAGACCGCCAAACGCCCGGTGTTCTATACCGGCGGCGGCGTGATCAATTCGGGCACCGCCGCCAGCCAGCTCCTGCGCGAACTGGTGGATGCCACCGGCATTCCGATCACCTCGACCCTGATGGGGCTCGGCGCCTATCCTGCCTCGGGCAAGCACTGGATCGGAATGCTGGGGATGCACGGTCTCTACGAGGCCAACATGGCGATGCATGACTGCGACCTGATGATCAATATCGGCGCGCGCTTCGACGACCGCATCACCGGGCGGCTGGACGCGTTCAGCCCGGGCTCGAAAAAGGCCCATATCGACATCGACCCCAGCTCGATCAACAAGGTGATCAAGACCGACATCCCCATCGTCGGCGACGTGGCCCACGTGCTCGAAGACCTCCTGAAGGTCTGGAAATCCCGCGGCCGCAAGACCAATGCAGAGGGTCTGCAAAAGTGGTGGACCGGGATCGAGGAGTGGAAAAAGGTCGACTGCCTGGCCTTCAAACAGACCGGCAAGGCGATCAAGCCACAGCACGCGCTGGCCCGGCTCGAGGCCCTTACGAAGGATCACGACCGCTATATCTGCACCGAGGTGGGCCAGCACCAGATGTGGGCCGCGCAGTACCTCAATTTCAACGATCCGAACCGCTGGATGACTTCCGGGGGTCTGGGCACGATGGGCTATGGCTTCCCGGCCTCCATCGGCGTGCAGATGGCACACCCTGGCAGCCTCGTGATCAACGTCGCGGGCGAGGCGTCATGGCTGATGAACATGCAGGAAATGGGCACCGCGGTGCAGTTCCGCCTGCCGGTCAAGCAGTTCATCCTCAACAACGAACGGCTCGGGATGGTGCGCCAGTGGCAGGAGCTGCTGCATGGCGAACGCTATTCGCACAGCTGGTCCGAGGCCCTGCCCGATTTCGTGAAGCTGGCCGAGGCGTTCGGCGCCAAGGGCATCCTGTGCAAGGACCCCGCCGATCTCGACGACGCGATCATGGAGATGATCAACCATGACGGCCCGGTCATCATGGATTGCCTGGTGGAGAAGCATGAAAACTGTTTCCCGATGATCCCGTCCGGCGAGCCGCACAACAAGATGCTGCTGGGCGAGGCCTCCACCAAGGACGCCATCGGCTCGAAAGGCGCGGTGATGGTCTAGGCGGATACCCCCACCCTGCGACCGCTCTGCAGGGTGGGTTTCCAATCCACCATTCCGGCCCCAACAGAAAGGCGCAAGACATGTCAGCCCTGAAAATCAAGAAAGGCTCGAACAAGCATTCGGCCTACAACCTGCGTCCCAACTTCTCGGACGTGATCGAGCGGCACACCCTCGCGGTGATCGTCGAGAACGAACCCGGCGTGCTGGCCCGCGTCATCGGTCTCTTTTCCGGGCGCGGCTACAATATCGACAGCCTGACCGTGGCCGAGATCGACCACGAAGGCCATCGCAGCCGGATCACCATCGTCACCACCGGCACGCCGCAGGTGATCGAGCAGATCAAGACGCAGCTCGGCCGGATCGTTCCGGTCTACGAGGTGCATGACCTGACGGTCGAAGGTCGTTCTGTCGAACGTGAACTTGCGCTGCTAAAGGTCGAGGGAGATGGCGAAAAACGCGTCGAGGCGTTGCGACTCGCGGACATTTTCCGCGCCAATGTGGTGGACAGCACGCTGGGCAGCTTTGTCTTCGAGATCACCGGCACCCCGGACAAGATCGACGCCTTTGCCGACCTCATGCGCCCGCTGGGACTGAGTGAAATCGCCCGGACCGGTGTCGCCGCCCTGCCGCGCGGCTAGGCCCGGCCAGCGCCGCATCGGGCGTCAGGCGACCTCGTCCAGGGGCCGGCGCTGGAACGGCACGATCTCGGCTGTTTTCACCCCGCTTGCATCCGCCGAGCGGTCCGGTTCCTCGCAAATGTCCCTGAGAACGCCCATGGCCTCGCCCGCCTGGCGCAGATCCGTGGTCAGCGACGGATAGCTTTCCTTTGCGACCACCCGCGGGCACGAGGCGATGCGCAGCGCGCCGGTATCCTCGACCTGAAATTCGACCAGATCGCCGGCATGGAACGCCATGAACTCCCGATCACGCTCGGGACTCTTGTAGAAGGCCAGATCGCCATGATCATCGCACCAGATGACCGCTTGATTCTTGGCCGTGTCGCTCCACAAGACAACGCCGTGCATGATGCAGATCCCTTCTACTGATTTCCTCGACACAGTGTGCCAAGCAGCGCAAATCGGTCCTATGGGCAATTCGGCGTCGCGCGCCGCTTGTTTGTGTCATAACGAAAGCGAGGTGACGCGTGTTGACGTCGCCCGTGACGCTCATTAGCATCACATTCGACCTTCGCGGTATGCCCAACGGCGCAAATCACTTAAAAACAGAGGCCTCTTCGTAGTGAACGGCATCGATTCGTGACACAAAACACACCCCCGAACGAGCCAGGCGACGCGGCCCAGCCCGCAGCGCTCCGGGCGATCTTTGGTCAGAACCTGAGGCACCTGTCGCAGGACTACGCCTCGGTCGCGGAACTGTGCCGGTCGCTGGGCATCAACCGGACACAGTTCAACCGCTATCTCTCGGGCGACAGCTTTCCCAGGCCGGATGTCCTGCACCGGATATGCACCTTCTTCGGCGTCGATGCCCGCATTCTGCTGGAACCGGTCGAGGGGCTGGGCCCGTCGGCCCATGATCTTCTGAGCCATCCCCGGGTCGCGGGGTTTTTTGGCCCCGGCCCGGTGAACGTCCCGCCCGAGCTGTTTCCCGGCGGCTTCTACCGCTTCGTACGGCCCAGCTTCATCGACGACAGCAAATTCGTCCTCGGGCTCGTGCATATCACCCGCGACGCCGGCTACACCTTCCTGCGCGGCTACGAAAGCCGCAGCGCGCTCCTTGGCCAGGGCCTCTCGCTCAACCCGCGCGACCGCGAATTTCGCGGCATCGTCCTGCGCCAGGAAGAGGGCATCATGGCCATTGTCACCCATCGCAGCGCCCTGGCCTGTTCGTTCAATTTCCTGACCCAGGAGACCTCGTTCCAGCCCAACCTATGGGAAGGCTACGTCACCCGCACCGTGCGCGAAAAGATCACCGGCCGGCGCGCCACGCGGATGGTGTACGAACATCTGGGCGGCGACTGGCCCGCCATCATGGCCACCGCGCGGGCGGGCGGGCTGATCCCGCTCGAGGATGTTCCGCCCTTCCATGCCAAGCTCCTGCGGCTGGACCAGGAGTTCCGCTGAGGGCCCGAAATGTCGCGATGTGAAAACTCGTGTCGCTGATGGACGGTTCGCCCCGCATCACCTGTGGCATGGCTGCGTACAGCCAAGTTCAGCCAGCCGGAGCGCGCCCCATGTCCACCGTCACCGATCTGTCCAATGTCCGCACCGGCGTCGAACACGCCAACGGCCTGCCCAACGCGCATTACATCGACCCGGGCGTCTATGCCGAGGAACGCCAGGCCGTGCTCTTCGACCAGTGGGCCGGGCTGGCGGTCGCGTCGGATGTGCCCGAGCCGGGTGACGCGAAACCGCTGGAATTTCTCGGGATGCCGCTGCTGCTGATCCGCGACAAGGAGGGCGAGGTGCGCGTCTTCCAGAACATCTGCCGTCACCGCGGCATGATCCTCGTGGAAAAGCCGCGCAAGATCGAAGGCGCGATCCGCTGCCCCTACCATTCGTGGTGCTACTCGACCAGGGGCAAGCTCGTGTCGACCCCGCATGTGGGCGGGCCGGGCCACAACACCCATGACGCCATCAGGCGCGACGAACTGGGCCTGAACGAGGTGCGCTCGCACATCTGGCGCGACGTGGTCTGGATCAACGTCTCGGGCACCGCCGCACCGTTCGAGGACGTCCATGCCGACCTGATCAGACGCTGGTCCGAATTCGACCTGCCGCTCCATCACGGCGGCACGGACAGCACATTCGAACTGCCCGTGAACACCAACTGGAAGCTCGCGGTCGAGAACTACTGCGAAAGCTACCACCTGCCCTGGGTCCATCCCGGCCTCAACAGCTATTCGCGGCTGGAAGATCACTACCATATCGAGAAACCGGACGCCTATTCCGGCCAGGGCACCATGGTCTATCGCCAGCTGACCGACGAGGCGGGCCGGAAATTCCCCGACTTCGCCGATGTGGGCGCCAAATGGAACGAGCAGGCCGAGTATATCGCCGTCTATCCCAACGTCCTGCTGGGCGTGCACCGCGACCACGCCTTTGCCATCATCCTCGAACCAAAGGGGCCGGAGCAGACGCTGGAGCATGTACATCTCTACTATTCCGTGCCCGACACGGACGACGCGCTGCGTGCCAGAAACACCGAACAATGGAAACTGGTCTTCGAAGAGGACATTTTCGTGGTCGAAGGTATGCAGAAGGGCCGCCACGTGCAGGGCTTTGACGGCGGGCGGTTTTCGCCGGTGATGGACAGCCCGACCCACTGCTTTCACGCCTGGGTCGCCGGTCAGGTCGAGGCGCATCGCAGCACCGCCAAAGCGGCGGAATGAGCGATCTGGACGCGCGCCTCATCGCGGCGCACGAGGCCGGGGACAAACCGGCCCTGGTGACGCTTTACACCGAGGCCGCAGATGTCGCCAATGACGTGGATGCGGCGTGTTTCTACCTCACACATGCCTATGTGTTCGCGCTCGATGCGGGCCACCCGGCGGCGGCCACGCTGCACGCCCGCCTTGTGGCGCAGGGACGCGAATCATAGGCGCGGAAAATGGCCATTTTCCGGTCCGGAATTTTCGAAAATTCCGCGCTCAACCCGCGCGGATCATGTCATAGAGATGCCAGCTCGCGTGACCCAGGAGCGGCAGCACGACGAACAGGCCCAGAAACCCCGGCACCATCGCCAGAAACGTGACCAGCGCGATGAAAATGCCCCAGGCCAGCATCGGCCCGAACGATCCCGACACCACCCCGATGCTCGCCAGCATCGCCGAGACGAAATCCACTTCGCGATCCAGCAGCATCGGCAGGGCCATCACCGTAAGCGCATAGAGCAACAGCGCAAAGCCTGCGCCCACAAGGCTGCCCACCCCCAGCATACTCAGGCCTTCCGAGGTGAAGTAAACCTCGTAACTACTTGAAATATTTGTCATCGTACTCAAGCCAAGGAACAGAGCAAAAATCATGTGCGCCAGGAAGAACCAGAACAGGAAGACCATGATGATGATCACACAGAGCGACGGTAGCTGCCGGGTGCGCTGATGCGCCACCACGCCCATGATCTCGGCCCGGTCCAGCGGCTCGCCCTGTTCCAGCCTGCGGCTCACCTCGTAGAACCCGACCGCGGCAAACGGCCCGACCAGCGGAAAGCCCACCGCCGCGGCAACCATCCAGTAGAAATGCCCCGTCCCCCATGTGACGCCCGTGATGATCCATCCCAGCACAACGTAGACGCCCGCAAACAACAGCGCATAGCCCGGCGCACGCACCAGATCCCGCCAGCCGCGCCGCAGCGCCTCGCCGAGCATGGGAAACGCCACGCGATCCAGCTTCGGCACTCCTTGTATCTTCTCGCTCATGCCCCGAGGTTAGCGGGCGCGCCGCCCAGCCCAAAGATGTTTCTGCGAGTCAGCTTTCGGCGGGCCGCCGGCCGGGCCAGTCGGTCGCCCGGTGATAGGCCTCCGCCACGTTCAGCACCTGCTGATCACAGCCCGGCGCACCGATGATCTGCACCCCCATCGGCAGGCCATTGGTTCCGAACCCGGCGGGTACCGCCACCGCCGGCAAGCCGATCAGGCTGGCGGGGATCACCACCTCCATCCAGCGGTGATAGGTGTCCATGCGCACGCCCGCGATCTCGCGCGGCCAGTCGCTGTCCAGCGCAAAGGGCCAGACCTGCGCCGTAGGCAGCGCGAAAACATCATATGTATCAAAGAGTTTCAGAGCACAGGTAAACCATGCACTGCGCTGTGTGCTGGCCGCCTGCACCTGCGCCGCGCTCAGCCCCAGCCCCGTCTCGGCCTCCCAGACCGCCTCGGGCTTGAGCGCGTCGCGGGTGTCGGGACGCGCCATCAGGGGGGCCAGCGAAGCGGCATTGGCAAAGGCCCGCAATGTCACCCAGGCCTCCCACAGCGCCTCGCGCGGAAACGGTGCCGCCACATCCTCGACCCGCGCGCCCTGCGCCTCCAGAACCGACAGCGCGCCGCGGCACAGCTCGGGAATGCCGTCCTCGAACGGCCATGCCCCGCCCCAATCGCCCAGCCAGCCGATCCGTATATCCGCGTCCGGTAGAGGCGCCGCGACGGGCACAAAGTCCCAGCCCCCCGGCAGCCGGGGATTCCGGCCCTCCATGATCCCCAGCGACAGCGCCAGATCCGCCGGCGTGCGCGCCATGGGCCCGTTTGTGCTAAGCTGGTGCAGGTACATCTCGTCGCCCGCATCCTCCGGCACCCGCCCAAGGCTGGGCCGCAGCCCATAGACGTTGTTCCACCCCGCCGGGTTGCGCAGGGACCCCATCATGTCCGAGCCATCCGCAAGGCTCGCCATCCCGTGCGCCAGCGCCACCGCCGCGCCGCCCGACGAGCCGCCGCAACTGACCGAGCGGTCATAGGCGTTGCGGGTCGCCCCATGCACCGGGTTGTAGGTGTGGCTGCCCAGGCCGAACTCGGGCGTGTTGGTCTTGCCGATGAAAATCGCCCCCGCGGCCCGCATCCGCGCAACGTGAAAGCTGTCCGCCTCTGCGATCTGCCCGGCAAAGACGGGCGAGCCCTGCGACGTGGGCAGCCCCCGCACATCCGCTAGATCCTTGATCGCCACCGGCAATCCGTGCAGCGCGCCTGCGGGTTCGCCCGCATCCGCCGCCCGGGCCTCTGCCATCAGCACATCGGGGTCGCGCATCGACACCACGGCGTTGTAAACTCCGTTCACCGCTTCGATCCGCGCCAGCGTGGCCGCCATCAGGGCCTCTGCGGTAAGACGCCCATCCCGAATGCGCGCCGCCTGCGCGGTGGCCGGAAGACGCAGCAGATCGCTCATGCCTCGGGCACCATCAGCTCGACCTCGGTCCCCTCCTGCACGGCCGTATAGAAGCAACTGCGCCGGTTCGTGTGACAGGCCGGGCCCACCTGACGCACCTGCATCAACAGGCAGTCGCGGTCGCAATCCACCCGCATTTCCACCAGATGCTGCACATGGCCGCTGGTTTCGCCCTTGGCCCAGAAGGCCTGTCGCGAGCGGCTCCAGTAGGTCACGCGCCCGGTCTCCAGCGTGCGTGCCACCGCCCCGGCGTTCATCCAGGCCAGCATCAGCACCTCGCCGGTCCCTGCCTCCTGGGCAATTGCCGGGATCAGTCCATCGGCATTGTAGGTCAGGGTCGCGGGATCAAACGCCGCGGGATCAAACACCATTGCGCAAAGCCTTTTCAAAGATCATAGCCCGGTCTATCTATGAGACAACACGCGCAAGGGAAAGCCCGAGGACCGACAATGAGCGGCGAAACCGACCTGATCAAACTCTATTCCGCGCGCATTCTCGCGCTGGCCGCCGACATGCCGCGCCTTGGCGCGCTTGACGCGCCCTGCGCGCGGGTCAAGAAACGCGCGCCGCTCTGTGGCTCTACCGTGACCGTCGACATCGTGACCGAGGATGGCCGCATCGCCGACTATGCCCAGGACGTCAAGGCCTGCGCGCTTGGCCAGGCCGCGGCCAGCGTGGTGGGCGCGAACATCATCGGCTGTGACCTCGCCCAGGTCCGCGAGGCCCGCGACGCGCTCAAGGCCATGCTCAAGGAGGACGGCCCCACCCCGCCGGCCCCCTTCGACGGGCTCGAAGTGCTGCGGCCTGCGCGCGACTACAAGAACCGGCACGCCTCGATCCTGCTGACGCTCGAGGCGGCAACCGAGGCGCTCGAGGAAATCCGTACCTCCTCCTGCGCCTGACTCCTGCCCAAAAAAACCGCCGCACATGCACGTGGCATGGCGGCGGCAGGAAATGCGGCTTTCGTGATCTCCCGTGGCGCGGGGCATTCAGGTTGAGGCACCCAAAGCCCGGGACCGATAGGACAGGCAGTGTCAGTCGCAACGCATCGGGAATTGGGGACAGGAGATGCGGATGCGCCCGGGCACGAAACGTCGCAGGCAGAAACCCGGCCGGGTCAGAAAAGACCCGGCAGATAGAGCCCCCCGATCAGCGTGACCATGAGGGCGGCAGCGCCCACAAAATCACTCAGGAGCGTGTCGCAGCGGCGAGCGGTGGTGGTAATCTGTAGCAACATCATGTGGCTCCTTCGGTGAACTCTCTGTTGCCTCTTTGTTCTCATTTGTCGTTCAAATTGTAAAGAACTTTTTAGGAACATTTGTGAACTTTTTGGAAATTGAGGGCCAAACCCCTGATTTTTCGAGGCAATTTTCGGAACACTGCGGGCCGCCCTAGCCGACCGAAATCAGCCGGATCGCCTGATCCTGTTCCATCAGCCACAACAGCACCCGCGCCGCCTGCCCGCGCGGACCCTCAAGACCCGGGTCCTCGGCCAGCAACCGGCGCGCGTCGCTCTGGGCCACGGCCATCAGGCTCGCCTGGCTTTCCATGTCGCCCACGCGAAAGCGCGGCACGCCCGATTGCGCTGTGCCGATCACATCGCCCGCGCCGCGCATCTGCAGATCAACCTCGGCGATGCGGAACCCGTCCTCGGTCTCGCGCATCGTCTCCAGCCGCTTCGTGCCGCCCTCGCTCAGCGGGCCCTGGTACATCAGCAGACAGGTCGAGGCCGCCGTGCCCCGCCCCACACGGCCGCGCAGCTGGTGCAATTGCGCCAGACCGAAATGCTCGGCCCGCTCGATCACCATGATCGAGGCATTGGGCACATCGACCCCGACCTCGATCACCGTCGTGGCCACCAGAACCGCCGTCTCGCCCGCCTCGAACCGCGCCATGGCGGTGTCTTTCTCGTCGTGCGGCATCTGGCCATGGACCAGCCCCACATGCGCCTCGCCCAGTGCCGCGCGCAGGCGCTTGAACCGCTCTTCGGCCGAGGACAGGTCCACCGCCTCGCTTTCGTCCACCAGCGGGCAGATCCAATAGGCCTGCCGCCCGTCGCGGATCGCCTGGCGCAGCCGTTCGACCACCTCGTCCATCCGGTCCATGTTCACCAGAACCGTCTTGATCGGCAGCCGCCCGGGCGGCTTTTCGTCGAGAATGCTCACATCCATGTCGCCGTATTGTGCCAGCGCCAGGCTGCGCGGGATCGGTGTCGCCGTCATCACCAGCACGTCCGCCCCGGCCCCCTTGCGCCCCAACTCCATCCGCTGAGTGACGCCGAACCGGTGCTGCTCGTCCACGATGGCCAGCCGCAGATCGGCAAATTTCACGTCCTTCTGAAACACCGCATGGGTGCCCACGAGGATATGAACATCGCCCCGCGCCAGAGCGGCCAGCTTGGCCACGCGGGCCGATCCCTTGTCGCGGCCGGTCAGAAGCTCCAGCACCACGCCCGCACTCTGGGCCAGGGGGCGCAAGGCGGCCAGATGCTGCCGGGCGAGGATTTCCGTGGGGGCCATCATCACCCCCTGCCCGCCCGCCTCGACCGCCACCAGCAGCGCCAGAAGCGCCACCAGGGTCTTGCCCGAGCCCACATCGCCCTGAAGAAGGCGGCTCATCCGGGTTTGCGCACCCATGTCCGCGGCGATGTCCTCGACCGCCCGCGTCTGCGCCGAGGTCGGCCGGTACGGCAGCGCCTCCAGAACCTTCGCGCGCAGGTGCCCGTCGCCGCGGCTCACCCGCCCCTTGGAACGGCGCAGGCTGGAGCGGGCCAGGGCCAGCGTGAGCTGATGCGCCATGAACTCGTCATAGGCCAGCCGTTCGCGCGCAGGGGCCGTGGCGCTGATCCCGGCCATGTCCACGGGGTGATGCGCCGCCTCGACCGCCGCGTGGAAATCCGGCCACCCGGCCCGGGCCTTCTGAGCGGGGTCGATCCACTCGGCCAGCTCGGGCACCCGGCTCAGCACGCCCGCCACCGCCTTGGCCATCACCCGTTGCGTGATGCCCGCCGTCAGCGGATAGACCGGCTCGAAATCCGGTATTTCGCCCGCATCCCCGGGTTCGAGCACGTGATCGGGATGCACCATCTGCGCCACACCGTCAAAAAGCTCCACCTTGCCCGAGACCACACGCCGCGCGCCGGTGGGCAGGATGCGGCGCAGGTAATCGTCGCGCGCATGGAAGAACACCAGCTGAAAGGCGCCCTGCGCATCCTCGACCTCGATACGATAGGGCCGCCCTCGACCCGAGGGCGCGCGATGCTGGCCCACCGTGACCTCGACCGTGACCACGCCGGGCAGATCCGCCCCCTGCACCGTCGCGCGCTTGCGCCGGTCGATACCGGTATGCGGCAGGGTAAAGACCAGATCGCGCGGGCGCGTCACATGCAGCGCCTCGAAGGATTTCACCGTCTTCGGCCCCACACCCGGCAGGGTCTCAAGCTCCGAAAAGAGCGGAAAGAGGATTTCGGGCCGCGTGCTCATGTGTCGCCAATGAGGGCCAGCCAGGCATCCTCGTCAATCGTCTCGACGCCCAGATCGGCGGCCTTTTTCGCCTTGGACCCGGCCCCCGGTCCGGCGACCAGCAGGTCGGTCCTGGCGCTGACCGAGCCCGAGACCCTGGCGCCCAGCGCCTCGGCCCGTGCCTTGGCCTCGGCCCGGGTCATCTTTTCCAGGGTTCCGGTAAAGACCACCGTCTTGCCCGCCACCGGGCTGCTGGCATCCACCTGCGCGGCGTCCTCCCGCGGATCGAGCTGCGCCAGAAGGCGTTCGATCGAGGCGCGCTCCGCCTCCTGCTGAAAGCTGGTGATCAGCGCCACGGCAACCGAGGCTCCGATTCCGTCGATGCCCGTCAGCGTCTCCCAGGCGGCCCTTGCCTCGGGGTTCAGCCCCGCCCATTCCGCATCCCGCACCGGCTTGATACGCGCGCGGCGGCCCTCGGCGGCGGCGGACTGCCGCTCCTGCGCCTCGGCCGCGTCGGCCCGCAGGTGGCACTGCGCGGCCCCCGCCGCCGCATCAACCGCCGTGACAAGCGCCTCCCAGCGCCCGAAATGGCGTGCCAGATCGGCGGCGGCCACCTCGCCCACATGACGGATGCCCAGCGAAAAGATCAGCCGTTTGAGCGGGATCGCGCGTTTGTCGTCGACGGCGTCAAAGAGGTTCGCGGCGCTCTTCTCGCCCCAGCCCTCGCGGTTCTTCAGTTGCTGCATCCCGCCGCCGAACCGCTCGCGCAGGGTGAAGATGTCGGCAGGCTCGCGCACCCAGCCATCGGCGTGGAACTGCTCGACCTGCCTGGCCCCCAGCCCCTCGATATCGAACGCCGCGCGCGAGACGAAATGGCGCAGCTTCTCAACCGCCTGGGCGGGACAGATCAGCCCGCCGGTACAGCGCCGCACCGCATCGCCCTCCTCGCGGATCGCGGCACTGCCGCATTCGGGGCAGACGGTCGGGAAGGCGAATGGCTCCGTCCCCTCGGGCCGCTTGCGCAGGTCCACATCCGCCAGTTTCGGGATCACGTCCCCGGCGCGATAGACCTGCACCCAGTCGCCCACGCGGATGTCCTTGCCGCCGCGGATCGCCGCGCCCTTGCTGTCGCGGCCCGCGATGTAATCCTCGTTATGGAGCGTGGCGTTGCTCACCACCACCCCGCCCACAGTGACCGGGGACAGCCGCGCCACCGGGCTGAGCGCGCCGGTGCGGCCGACCTGGATATCGATCCCCTCAAGCCGCGTCCAGGCCAGCTCGGCTGGAAATTTATGCGCAATCGCCCAGCGCGGCGTGGTCGAGCGGAACCCCAGCCGCGCCTGCAGACCCAGGTCGTCCACCTTGTAGACCACCCCGTCGATGTCATAGCCCAGCGTGGCGCGCGCCTGCTCGATCTTCGCATATTGTGCGAGCAGCGCCTGCGGCCCCTCGCACAGCGCGGTCAGCGGATTGGTCCGGAACCCCAGCGCCGCAAGCCGCCTGATTGCCCCCATCTGGGTGTCGGCCAGAGGGTCCGACAGCGCGCCCCAGGCATAGGCAAAAAATCTCAGGGGCCGGTCCCGTGTGATCGCGCTGTCCAACTGCCGCAGGGACCCGGCAGCGGCGTTGCGCGGATTGGCAAAGACCTTGTCACCCTTCTCGGCCTGGCGCGCATTCAGCGCCTCGAAATCGGCGTGGGACATGTAGACCTCGCCCCGCACCTCCAGCACCTCCGGCGCGGCGGTGATCTCTTGCGGGATGTCCGTGATGGTGCGCGCATTGGCCGTGACGTTCTCACCCACCTCGCCATCGCCCCGCGTGGCCGCCTGCACCAGCTGGCCGCGTTCGTATCGCAGGCTCAGGCTCAGCCCGTCGATCTTGGGTTCGGATGTGTAGACCAGCGGCGCGTCTGCGCCCAGGCCCAGGAACCTGCGAATGCGCTCGTCGAATTCGGCCACGTCACCCGGTTCGAACGCGTTGCCGAGGCTCAGCATCCGCACCGCATGGGTGACCTTGGAAAACCCCTCCGCGGGGGCCGCGCCGACGCGGTCGCTGGGGCTGTCATCGCGCTTGAGCTCGGGGAATCGCGCTTCGATCGCCGCGTTGCGCCGCTTGAGCGCGTCATATTCCGCATCGCTGATCTCGGGCGCATCCGCACCGTGATAGGCATCATTCGCCGCGCCCAGAATCCGGGCCAGCCGCGCCAGTTCGGCCTCGGCCTGCGCCGCATTCAACGCCTCCACCGCCGTGCTCTCGGACATCACACCTCCCTTGCGCCCCACCCGTGCCCGGCCTTGCCCGGCCGGTCTGCGCCCCGATCCGGCCGCCTCGGCCCGTCCTGCACCCGCCGCGGGGACGCTGTCCCCGGGGTCATGGTCCGTTGCGGGGGCCATTGCGGCGCAGGAAAAAGAGGCCGCGTCCGCGCGGCCCCGCTCAAGGTTCAGTGTTATTGCCGGTTGGCCCCGAGGTCCAGCATGTCCCGCGAGTGGCGTGAAAGAGCGGCATCGCCTCACCGTCCCGTCAGACCGTCCCGTCAGACGGTCACCCGGCCCGGCGACCACCCCGTGACCGGACGACCCGGTCTGGCGAGCCGCGCCTCGGTGGACGGCCCCGTCCGGCACACACGCTCGGTGGGCCACCCGGGCCAGGGACCAAACCCGTGGCGGAAGTTCCCAGTCTGGCAACCGATTGCCCCATGGAGCGCCCGGTAAGGGCATCGCTCTCTCAGGCGAAGACCAGGCAGGGGACGATCAGCAGCGAGGCGTGCCTGCGCCGCCCCGAAGCAGGCTCAGGCCCCGATCGCCAGCTTTTCGTCCCCGACGTCCGAAGGATCGGGATCGCGCAACACATAGCCCCGGCCCCAGACCGTCTCGATATGGTTAGAGCCGCCCGTCGCCTCGCTCAGCTTCTTGCGCAGCTTGCAGATGAACACATCGATGATCTTCAGCTCGGGCTCGTCCATGCCGCCATAGAGATGGTTGAGGAACATCTCCTTGGTCAGCGTCGTGCCCTTGCGCAGGCTCAGAAGCTCGAGCATCTGGTATTCCTTGCCCGTCAGATGCACGGTCTTGCCGCCTACATCCACGGTCTTCGCGTCGAGATTGACATTGATGTCGCCGGTCTTGATGACCGATTGCGAATGCCCCTTCGAACGGCGGATGATCGCATGGATGCGCGCGACCAGCTCGTCGCGGTGAAACGGCTTGGTAAGGTAGTCGTCCGCCCCGAACCCGAACCCCTTGATCTTGCTCTCGGTGTCGTCGGCCCCGCTCAGGATCAGGATCGGCGTTTCGATCCGCGCCATCCGCAGCTGTCTGAGCACCTCGTGCCCGTTCATGTCCGGCAAGCCCAGATCGAGCAGAATCAGATCGTAGTCATAGAGTTTGGCGAGATCGATCCCCTCCTCGCCCAGGTCCGTCGTATAAACGTTCAGATTGGCATGGGTCAGCATCAGTTCGATGCTCTTCGAAGTTGTCGGATCATCTTCCACCAGCAGGACGCGCATATGTCTTCTCCAAGTGTCTCGTGTCTGATCAACACACTGGCGAAAATTGGTTAACTACAAGTTACCATAAGCGAACATTCCGTGAATACAACCCCTGGTTGCTAATTCGGATCAGACTCCACACTGACCGGCGGCCCTGATTTCCTGTACAATTTCAAAGCTGTGGCCTTGAGCGCGTCTTCTCCATGCAGGCTGACCGCGCGCACCCATTCGCGAAACTCGTCTTCGCTCAGTTCATAACGGCTCATCGCCTCGGATTGTGAAATCAGCCCGTAGAGCACGCCCCGCACCACCGCGAGCTTGCGCGAAGCCACCCATCGCCGCGTGCCGGGACCGGGCAGATCAGCCTGGCTCAAGACGGTGCCATCGGGCAGCGAAACGGCGCGCGGTCCATCAACTTTCTTGAGGTACATGTCTCTCACCCTCGAAAACCACGAGGCCGATCATGCGGGCACAGGCTTAACACAGGCTGAAACGCCAAGACCGGAATACACGGCATTTTCTCAAAATGCCCGGCGAATCCCCGGTATCGCGCGCGCTGTTCCCTATCGCCTCCGAACCCCCTATATACGCGCCAGAACCGAACCGGAGCGCGCCATGCCACTCGATGCCAAACTCAATTCGCTGGGCTTTGCCAGGCCGCCTGCCGACACGCGGGTGGTTGTGGCGATGTCCGGCGGCGTGGACAGTTCCGTGGTCGCCGCGCAGCTGGCCGAGGAAGGCTATGATGTGGTGGGCGTGACGCTGCAGCTTTATGACCACGGCGCGGCACTGGCCAAAAAGGGGGCGTGCTGTGCCGGGCTCGACATCCACGACGCGCGCCGCGTGGCCGAGGAGATGGGCTTTCCGCACTATGTGCTGGACTACGAGAACATCTTCCGGGATGCGGTGATCGACGAGTTCGCCGACAGCTATCTTGCCGGGGCCACACCGGTGCCCTGCATCCGCTGCAACGAACGGGTGAAATTCAAGGATCTGCTCCAGACCGCGCGGGACCTGGAGGCCGACTGCATGGCGACCGGCCACTATATCCAGCGCAAGCCGGGCGCGCACGGGCCCGAACTGCACTGCGCCACCGACGCGGGCCGCGACCAGAGCTATTTTCTCTTCTCCACGACGCCCGAGCAACTGGCCTTCCTGCGTTTCCCGCTGGGGCACCTGCCCTCCAAGGACGCGACACGGGCGCTGGCGGCGCGTTACGGGCTGAGCGTGGCCGACAAGCCCGACAGCCAGGACATCTGCTTCGTGCCGGATGGCGACTATGCCGGCGTGATCGAAAAACTGCGCCCGGGTGCGGCCGAACCGGGCGAGATTGTGGACGTGGCGGGGCGCGTTCTGGGCCGGCATGACGGCGTGATCCACTACACGATCGGCCAGCGCCGCGGCCTCGGCATCGGCGGGCTCAGCGATCCGCTTTACGTGGTCAGGCTCGATGTGGACGCCCGTCAGGTGATCGTGGGGCCCAGGGACATGCTCGCCACCCGCACCATACCAGTGGCCGAGATCAACTGGCTGGGCGACACCGCCTTTGACAGCGCGCCCGAATGGCATGTCTCGGTCAAGGTCCGCTCCACCCGCCCTGCGCGCGAGGCGGTGATCCGGCCCTTGTCGCCCACCAGCGCCGAGGTCGAGCTGCTGACCCCCGAAGAAGGCGTGTCCCCGGGCCAGGCCTGCGTGTTCTACGAAACCGGCGGCAGCCGGGTGCTGGGCGGTGGGTGGATCAAGAAGTAGGTATTGTCGCCCCGTGACAGGCCGCGCCTCCGGCGGGAGTATTTTTGGAAAGATGAAGGTGGCGGGACAACAGACGCCCTGCCCGCCGCCTCACTTGCCGACGCGTACGGCCGTGCCCGTGCCTGTCCGTGCGCCCCAGCTAAAGGCACTGACCTGAATGTTGCTGATCTTGGCATTGATCACCGCGTTGGCACCCACCGAGGCCGCTTCTTCCTGCAGCTTGACAATGACGGCCTCGCGTGTCGGGCTCGGGTGAAAGGCGGTGGTCTTGTTCACGGAGACCTTGAGATCGGTGATGACCGTGTATTGCCCGGCCAGATCACCCTCGCTCACCTGCACCTGCGAGGGCGCGACTGGTGCCATGGCTGTTTCGGGCGGGTTCTGCCGGACATTGGAAGTGGACCAGCTGCTGCAGCCGGCCAGAGGCAGAGCGACGGCACAAAGGACCAAAGAGGTGCGGATCCTTTGTCGAGACCTTCCGAAAGGGATCGTTCGAGGCCGTTCTGAGCGGCCCGGTGCGGGCTCATCGCATGACAGCTTTGCGGGCTCAAGCCCGAATGACACATGCGCGAAGGGTTTCTTGGGCGCAACACACCGTCACCCTCTGCGGCGCGACGCCGCCCCGGACGCACTCGTTCGACATGGTCCCGACCGCCGCCGCTACCCTATCTGTCCGAGGCCACGCAGAACCGCCCTCGCCGCGCACAGTCCCGGGGCCTCTCCGCCCTGCCCCAGCCGCTGCATGGTCAGGGCCATCGCTTCGGATTGCGCCCGGGGGTTGGCCAGGACATCGTGCAGGGCCGCGCTGATCCGCTCGGGCGTGCAGTCGCGCCCCAGGCATTCCGGCACGGCGCGCGTCTCGCTCACCAGGTTGACCAGCGTGACCGTGTCGATGCGGATCATCGCGCGCATGATGGCCCGCGTGACCGGATGCGTGTCATAGGCGATGACCATCGGCGTCCGGGCGGCGGCCAGCTCCAGCGACACGGTACCCGACGCCGCCAGCGCCACATCCGCGCAGGCAAAAGCCGATGCTTTTACAGAGGCGTAAGCCGCGCTCTTCATCTCGTTCGGGTCCAGAAGAACCGGCATTTGCGGCCAATCGCGAACCAGCTCCCGCACCACCCCCGCGACGCCCTGCGTGGTGGGCAGGACCAGCCGCATCTGCGGCCGTGCGGCCAGAACCCGCCGCAGCGCCGCGCCAAAGACCGGTGCGAGCCGCGTGACCTCGCCCCTGCGCGAGCCCGGCAGCACCAGCAGCACCGGCGCGTCCCCAATCCCGTGGGCGGCGCGAAAGGCGGAGACCTGCTGCGGGCCGGCCCGGGGCTCGCTCACCACCGGGTGCCCGACGAAATCGCACTGCATCCCCGCCGCCTGCATGAGCGGCGGCTCGAAAGGCAGGATCGCCAGCACATGGTCGATGACGCGGGCCATCTTGGCGGTCCGTCCCGGACGCCAGGCCCAGACCGACGGCGCCACGTAATGCACTGTTCTGACGTCACTTTCCGCCTTGATCAGCCGGGCGACCCGCAGGCAGAAATCCGGGCTGTCGATGCTGATCACCACGTCCGGCGCGACGTCCAGGGCGGCCATCGCCGTCTCGCGGATACGACGTTTGAGGTGCCGGTATTTCGGCAGAACCTCGACCAGCCCCATGACGCTCAGCTCGGTCATGTCAAACAGGCTCTGCATCCCCTCGGCCTGCATCAAGGGGCCACCGACACCGTGGAACTCCATATCGCCGAATGTCTTCAGACCGGCCATCAGACCCGCACCCAGCCGATCCCCCGACGCCTCGCCAGCGATCAGGAACACCCGCATCACATCGCCTGCGCCATGAGGAAAAGACCTGCATCCTCAAAAGCCTGCAGCGTGGCCCCACGGTCCAGGATCATCACACCGCCCGCGGCCACCACGACCCCGGCCAGCCCGGCGCGGGCCGCGCCGGCAACCGTCTGCGGGCCGATGGCGGGCATGTCCACGCGCAGGTCCTGCCCGTGCTTCGGGGCCTTGATCAGCACCCCCTTCGCTCCGCGCCGCAGATGCGCCGGCGTGTCGGCCACAAAACGCAACAGCGCATCCGTCCCCTGCACCGTCTCGAGGCCGAGGCACAGCCCCCCCGCCACCACGCAGCCCTGCCCGATGTCGAGCGCCGAAAGCTGCGACAGGATCTCGGCCCCGCGCAGCGCATCCTGACCATCAGCCTCGCCCATGGCGGGCCCTGCCAGATGCCCGGCCTCCGCCACCAGGTCGGGAACCAGGCTATGCGCCGCCACGACGGCAAAGCCGCGGTCCTCGAAAATGTCCATGACCTGCCGCAGAAGCGCATCATCCCCCAGGGACAAGGCCGCCATCACCCGTGGCGCGATGCTCAGCATCTCGGCATCGCATTCTGCCGGGTCGATCGCGGGCCGCGACAACGCGCCGGCAAAGACCACGCGCCCGACACCGTGGCCACGCAGCGCCTCGAAGAGCCCGCCGATCTTCTCGAGCCGATGTCGCTCGGAGTTGTCTTCCAGCGCGCTTGGAATGCCCTCCAGCGTGATCCGCACCGCGTCAGGATGCGCCGCGGCGATCTGCACCGGAAGCGCCCCGCCACAGGCGATGATCGCCAGCCGCCCCGCCATGCGCTACTCGGCTCCCGGGGTCAGGAAGGACCGGTCGCTGGCGCCGGTCACGAAATCGACGATCTGGCGCACATAGTCGCTGTCGGTCTCTTCGCCCAGACGCCGCGCGCGGTCCTGAAACGCGCCCTCGCCCTGGGCCAGCATCTGGAACGCCGCCCTGAGCGCGGTGATGTCCGCCCGTCCCACGCCGCGCCGCTTGAGCCCCACCAGGTTGAGCCCGTCCAGAACACCGCGCGGGGCCTGGACAAGGCCATAGGGGATTACGTCATTGGTCACCATCGTGACCGCACCGATGATCGCGCCCTGTCCGATGCGTACGAACTGGTGCACGCCCGACAGCCCGCCCAGGATCACGTCATCCTCGATGATGCAATGGCCCGCGAGCGCCGCACTGTTCACCACGATCACCCGGTTGCCGATGATCACGTCATGGGCCACGTGACAGCCCGCCATGAAGAGGCAGTCGTCACCGATCCGCGTGACGCCGCCGCCGCCCTCGGTGCCGGTGTTTATCGTCACATGCTCGCGGATGCGGTTGCGCGCACCGATCTCGAGCCGGGTCTTTTCGCCCCTGAACTTCAGGTCCTGCGGTATCTCGCCGACACAGGCAAAGGGAAAGATCGTGCTGCCCCCGCCGATCGTGGTCTGCCCCGTGACGACCACATGGCTCTTGACCAAGACATTGTCACCCAGCCGCACCTCGGGGCCGATATGACAGAAAGGGCCGATCTGACAGCCGGACCCGATCTCGGCGCCGTCCTCGACACAGGCGCTTGGGTGAATGACGCTTTCGGCCATGGTTCAGGCCCCGTCCCCGCGGCTCAGATCCATCATCGCGGTGAACTCCGCTTCACAGGCCATCTCGCCCTCGACCGTCGCAACGCCCGCGAATTTCCAGACCTTCGCACCGGGTTTGCCGCGCAGGGTCGAAAGGTTCATCTCCAGCACATCCCCAGGCACCACCATGCGGCGGAACTTGCATTTGTCGATGGACATGAAATAGACCAGCATGTTGCGGTCCGCCATATCGAGCGCGATACCCACCATGACGGCGGCGGTCTGGGCCATCGCCTCGACGATGGTGACGCCGGGCATGATGGGTTTATCCGGGAAATGGCCCTGGAAATGCGGCTCGTTCACGGTCACGTTCTTGATGCCGCGCGCCGAGGTATAGCTGTCGATATCCAGCACCTTGTCCACCAGAAGAAACGGGTAGCGATGCGGGATCAGCCGCTTGATCATCTGGATGTCGGCGGATTTCAGGGCCTCGGTCATTCAGCTTCCTTTCGCCGGGCAAACATGCGGCCCGCATTTCCTGTTCAGACGGCTTGGGCTGCGCCTATTTTCAAGCCTCGTTCGCTTTATCAATTCGGTCTGCGCTGGGCAAGCCGATGCCGGGCGCGTGCGGGCTCACTCCTGCGGGGCGGTCCCGCCCGGCTCCGGCTCCGGTACGGGATCGGAATCCGGGTTGCCGGGGGCGTCGGGAACGCCCGGCACCTCATGACCGAGATCGAACGCGCCGTTGTCCCCGACCTGCTGATCTCTCATCGCCTGGTTGATACGCTCGATGGCAAGATCGGTAATGTCCACCGCATCCGACCGCATCAGCACCTGCCGCGCATCGAGGATGATTACAACGCCCGTCTCGCGCATGATCTCGAAGAGCACCGCCTCGGCCTGGCGCATCAGCAGGAATGGTGCCTGCTCGCGCGCGCGCTCCAGGTCCCGCGAGGCACGTTCGCTTTCTTCGCGGATACTCCGGACCTTCCTGTCAAAGGCATCGGCCGCGTCGCGGAACGCTTCGGCCGTCAGCGTTGCGCGTTGCTCGGTCAGGGCCTGCTCTTCCTCGCGCAGTTCCTGCTCGACCTGACGGTTGCGCGCAATCAGCGCATCACGCTCGGCGTTGTATCTCTGGATGAAAAGCTGGCCAGGCTCGGACCCGACGAACAGCCGCTCGGTATCGAGCACAGACAGAGGGCTCCGGATCACCTCGGCATCCTGCGCCCGCGCGCCGCGGTCTGGCAAAAGCGCCGCGCCAAATACCATCAAAACAAGCGCAAACCACGTCGCGCGCCGCATGATCAGAAGGACGTCGCGATGGAAACGTCGAAGTTCTGGGTCCGGTCGTTCGGTTGCTTGTCAAGCGGCGTCGACCAGTTGAACCGCAACGGTCCGAATGGCGATTGCCAGATCAGCGACACGCCGACAGCCTGACGGGCTTCGAACCCTTTCGAGGCAATCGGGCCCGCGGCCCCGACCGTGTTCACGTCCCAGATCGCACCGATGTCATAGAACGCACCACCGGTCAGCCCGAACTCGTCCGGCAACCCGAGCGGGAATTCGGCATCCAGCTTGAGCACCGCATACATGTCGCCGCCCAGATGCTCCACATTCGTGCCATTGGTCTCGGTCGGGCCGATCCCGTTGGGTTCGAAACCACGCATGATCTGGCCCTTGTACCGGTCCACGGCGCGGCTGCTCTGCCCGTTCCGGAAGCTCAGCGCACCACCTTCCAGCGTGGCCCGCAGTACAACTTCCTCGTACCAGACGCGTGTCTGTGCAACGACTTTCGCCTTGGTTTCAATATAGTCCATGTCTCCACCCAGGCCGTAGAAATCCTGCCCGAAGGTCAGCAGGACCCCGGCATTGGGGTTCAGGCCGGTGCGGCGTGTATCATAGGTGTAGGCATAGCCCAATCCGCTCGCGAAGAGCCCCGATCCGTTCGTCTCCCGTGTCAGAACTCCAGATGGGCCGTTATAGTTCTTCATGTCAGCGAACCGGCCGGTGTAAAGCAACGTGAACCGGCCGTTTTCACTCACCGGGAAAGACAGGCGCGGGCGGAAAACACCGGTGGTCGTGTCATACAGTGAATTGTCCGTGGACGTTTCCTGATAGGAGAAGTTGATCCCGAATTCCAGGTCACGTCCCAGGAAGGCCGGCTCGGAAAAGTCGAGATTGTAGTTGATGTTGTCGGAACTGGCCGTGATCGCCGCTCCCAGGCTTTGACCGCGGCCGAGGAAGTTGCGCTCCTGAAGGCCGACCGAGACACCCAGACCGCCGCTGGTCGAATACGTGGCACCGAAGCTCAGTGTGCCGGTAGGCTTTTCCTCGACATCCACATCGACGACCACCTGATCGGGCCGCGAGCCTTCGCGGGCATCTACCTCGGCGGATTCGAAATAGTCCAGCGCGCGGATGCGGTCCGCGGCCTGCCGGATTTCGCGCGGATTGAACGGATCGCCCTCGACCGTGTCGAACTGGCGGCGGATCACCCGGTCCATCGTGGTGGTGTTGCCTTCGATGTCGATCCGCTCGACGAAGACGCGCGGGCCGCGAATGATGGCGAATTCCACATCCAGCGTGAGATCTCTGTCATTGCGCGTGATGCGCGGCTCGACCCGCATGAAATCCACGCTGTTGCGCACGCCCAGACGCTCCATCCGGGCGATCGAGTTTTCCACCAGCGTCGGCGAATAGACCACGCCCGGCCGTATCTTGAGCGCGCGCTGGTATTCCTCGGGGTCGACCCCGGGAAGGTCACTGATCGTGGTGATCTGGCCAAAGCGGAATTGCTGGCCTTCCTGGATGTTGAAGGTCACGAAATAGGTGTCGCGCTCACGCGCCAGCTCGGCATTGACGCCGGTCACGCGGAAATCCACATAGCCGCGCGCCGCGTAGAAATCCGTCAGCACCTGCTTGTCGAATTCCAGCCGGTCCTCGACCAGCGTGTCGCTCCCGATGAAGGCGCGCAACAGGCCCGCCTGCTTGCTCTGCAGAACCCGGCGCAGGCGGCGGTCCGAATAGGCACGGTTGCCGACAAAGCCGATACGCTGCACTTCGATGCTGCGGCCCTCGAAAATCTCGAAGACCAGATCGACGCGGTTGTCGCTGCGCCGGATGATACGCGGCGTCACGCGCGCCGCCAGACGGCCGTTCTGCTGATAGGCTTCGACGATGGTGGCCGCGTCACGCTCGGCCTTGGCCGGGTTGAACACCTGGCGCGGGCTGCTTTCGATGAAACCGGCCAGGTCGTCATCCTTCAGCTTGCGATTGCCCTCGAAGGCAATCTTGGAAATCGTCGGATATTCCTTCACCCGGATCTGCAACAGGCTGCCGCGCGGTTCCAGTTCGACGCTTTCGAAAAGGCCGCTGCCAACGATCCGCTGATAGGCCGCGTTCAACTCGCCCGCCGTCACGGTCTGGCCGCGCCCGATTCCCGCGTAGGTCAGGATGGTGCTGGTCTCGATCCGTTGGTTGCCATCAACGTCAACGGATGTGAACCGGTAGGTCTGGGCTTCCGCGTTCTGCGTGGACGCCCCGAGGAAGATCGAAAAAAGTGCAACGAAAACAAGCACCGGAAACGTCGCCAAGACAGACTTCATTGCGATGCGTGTCAGGCGCACCTCTGTTGCGTCACACATGATTCAAATCCAGTCAGACTTCCCAATTACAAATGTCACTAACGGGTCTGAAACGCCTTGTCAAAACGCCTTTGCCGATCCGCGCCTCACGGGCGAATTTCTTGCGTTACTGTGGTATTCGGGTGTGGGTTTGCGCGATCAGAACGACGCGATGTAGGCCGCCGCATACAGCGCCACGCACAGCCCCGCCACCACCAGGATGCGGTCCTTGGTCAGGTCCAGGATCAGGCTCAGGCCACGATATCCGCCGATGAAATGTTGCATGTTGCACCTATGGGCGTTGCGTACACGACCGGTGTTTCATGCAAACGTGGCGCATTCCGGGGCGGAATTGTGGCGAATTCGTGGCAAGGGCCGGTGATGCGTGATGCGCCGGTCCCGGCCCGTTCAGCAAAGCAGATCGTTGAACAGCGCGAACACCATCAGGCCGAGGATCAGCGTCAGACCGACGCTCATGAAGATGCGCAGCGCGCGGTCGCTGGGCGGTTTGCCCCGCACCGCCTCGTAGCCGAAGAACACCAGATGCCCGCCATCCAGCACCGGCACCGGAAAGAGGTTCAGAAGCCCCACGGCCGTGGACAACACCGCGATGAACCAGATGAAACTGTCCGCGCCCTGGCTTGCCATCGCGCCCGACACTTGCGCGATCCCGATGGGACCGGACATGTTGCAGGTGCTGATCGCCCCCGACACGATGTGATACAGCCCCGACAGCGACCCCGCGATCACGTCATAGGTCCGCGTGACCCCGCCGACCAGCGCCCGGCCCGGCCCCAACGGCTCGGTCGCCGGCTCAAAGGCGAACCCGCCCGCGATACCGATGCGCCACTGGGTCTTGAACCCGCCCTCGCGCTGGGGCTCGTCCACCCGGCGCGGAACCAGCACGAATTCCAGCGTCTCGCCCGCGCGCCACACATCCAGGCGTACTGGCGCGCCATTGCCTGCCTCCACGACGTCCTTGATGTCGTCGAAAGCCGCGATGGGCGTGCCCTCGACCGCCAGAATCACGTCGCCCGGCCGCATGTCGATGTCATAGGCCGCCGATCTCGGCGACAGCTGCATGGCCCGTGGCGGAATCGGATGCGGCCCCTTGGCCTCGACCACCTCGCCGCCCCGCTCCACCGTATAGCTCAGCAGGCGCTCCCGGGGCAGCGCATCGACAAAGACATCGAACGCAGCGGCATCGCCGAACTCCGGCAGGGGCACTCCGTTGATGGCCCTTATCTCGTCGCCTTCCTGAAGCGTGATCCCCTCGTATGGCAGCGGCTGAAGCGCGCCCACCGTCAGCGGATCGACCGCGCGGCCCTGAAACAGCATCACCGCGCCGAAAATCAGAATCGACAGGATGAAATTGAACACCGGTCCCGCCAGCACCGTCAGCGTCCGCGCCCAGAGCGGCGCGCCATGCATGGTTTGGCGCAGCTCCTCGGGGCTCAGCTCGCTCATCGCTTCGCCGTCCTTGGCGCTCGCGGCATTGTCGTCGCCCTTGAACTTCACGAACCCGCCCAGCGGCAGCAGCGCCAGCTGCCAGCGCGTGTCGTGCCGGTCCATCCGGCTCCAGATCACCGGGCCGAAACCCAGCGAAAATATCTCCGCCTTGATCCCGCACCAGCGGCCCACGATGTAATGACCGTATTCATGGATCGCCACGATGATCGACAAGGCCACCACAAAGGCCGCGATCAGACCCAGCAGGCCGCCGAATTGCGAGAAAAGCGCGGTCATATCCAAAATTCTGTCCTACTCTGCCCTTGCGCGGATCATGGCGTCCACGGCGTGCTGTGTAACTTGGTTCGCCCGGGTCACGGTTTCAAGCGTGATCTCGGCCCCGCCGATCTCCCCGCCTCCCAGCACCGTGTCCAGCGCCGCCTCGGTCAGGTCCGTGAGGTCGAGAAACCCGATACGCCCATCGATGAAATGATCCAGCGCCCGGTCCTTGGCAGCGTTGAAGACCGCGCCGGCATGACCGCCCTCCGCCATCACCTCGCGCGCCAGACGCAGCGCCTTGAACCGCGCCTCGTCGGCCCGGCGAAAGGTCAGCACACCAAGGCTGGCGAGGTCCAGCCGCTCCACCGGCAGCGGCGCGCGCTCGGGCCAGTTCAGCGCATAGCCAATGGCATGGCGCATGTCCGGCGCGCCCATATGGGCGATCATGCCGCCATCGGCATGGCCCACCACCGCGTGAATGATGGATTCGGGATGGATGACAACCTCGATCTGATCTGGCGCGAAGCCAAAGAATTCCCTGGCTTCGATGACTTCCATCGCCTTGTTGAACATGGATGCACTGTCGATCGTGATTCTCTGCCCCATGTCCCAATTGGGATGGGCCGAGGCCTGCTCGACCGTGACATAGGCCAGCTCGGACAGCGACCTGTCGCGGAACGCGCCGCCGCTGGCGGTGATGATCACCCGCTCGACCCGCGCCGGATCGTCGCCCTGCAACGCCTGGAAGATGGCCGAATGCTCGCTGTCCACCGGCAGGATCGTGGCCCCCGACGCGCGGGCCGCCTCCAGCACCAGCGGCCCGGCGCTCACCAGCGATTCCTTGTTGGCCAGTGCCAGCGTGGCCCCGCCTTCCAGCGCCCGCAGGCCGGGCTTGAGCCCCGCCACCCCCACGATGGCCGACATGACCCAGTCCGCTGGCCGGGACGCGGCCTCCAGAAGGGCGGCCTCCCCCGCCGCGGCCTCCACACCGGACCCGTGCAGGGCGGCGCGCAGGTCCTCCAGCCGGTCCTCATGCGCCGTCACCGCAACCTGCGCCCCCAGCCGACGCGCATCCTGCGCCAGCTTCGCGACGTTCTGCCCGCCGGTCAGCGCCACCACTTCGAAGCCCTCGGGCGCGCGGGAAATCAGGTCAATCGTGTTCTGCCCGATCGAACCCGTCGCCCCGAGAATGCTGACCCGTTTCATGCAAGCCCCGGCAACAGATTCAGGACCCAGAGAGCGCCCACCGCCAATGCGGCCCCCAGCATGGCATCGAACCGGTCCAGCACCCCGCCATGGCCCGGCAGCAGGTTCGAGCTGTCCTTGACGCCCACCCTGCGCTTGATGGCGCTTTCCCCGATGTCACCCATCTGCCCGGCAAGGCCCGCCAGAACCGACACCGCCACCAGCCCGGCCCCCGCCCCCGTGGGTGCGGCGAAAACCGCGCCCACGGCGCCGGCCCCGATCCAGCCCGCGATCGTGCCGGACCACGTTTTCTTGGGACTGACCTTCGGCCAGAACTTGGGCCCGCCCAGCAGACGCCCGGCGAAATACCCCGCGACGTCCGAGACGATGACAACGCTGATGATCCAGAAGAGCCAGCTCGACCCGGCCTGTTCGTGCAAGAGGTTCACCGTATGACAGCCGACCAGGATCGCGGCGGCAGCCGGCAGGTACAGGCCCTTGTGCTGGCCCAGCCGGTCCGCGCCCACCAGGGCCGCCGCCCCGATCAGCGGCAGCGCCACAACGGCGGGCAACACCCATGCCGCCAGGATCACCACAAAGGACAGGATCGCCAGCCCCCGGGCCTCGCGGGGCTTGTCCGGTGCCAGCATCCGCGCCAGCTCCCATGTCATGAGAGCCGCCAGAACGGCCACGCCCGTCACAAGAGCCCAGCCTCCCAGCCAGAGTTCGATCACGCCCACCGTCAGCAGGATCACCGCGGTCAGGACCCGCGGCGCAAGATCGCCCCACCGGGCCGCGCCCTCGCTCATGCCTTCACGGCGCCGAACCGCCGGTCCCGACTGGCATATCCACGCACCAACCCGGTGAAAATCTCCGACGTGAAATCGGGCCACAGCGTGTCGATGAACTCGTATTCCGCATAGGCCGACTGCCACAGCAGGAAATTCGAGATGCGCGCCTCTCCGCTGGTACGGATCACCAGGTCAGGATCTGGAAGAACCCTTGTATCCAGGTATCTTGCAAGCGTTTCTTCGTCTACTTCAGCGGGCTTGAGCCTGCTATCGGCCACGTCCTGCGCCATGCGTTTCATGGCCCGCGCCACCTCGTCGCGGCTGCCGTAATTGATGGCAATCGTCAGGTTCACCCGCTCGTTGTGTTCGGTGATCTGCTCCAGCTCGTCCATCAGCGCGATCAGCTTGGCGTCCAACCGCACCCGGTCGCCGATGAACCGCACCCGCACGCCGCGGTCGCGCAGGTCGCGCGCCTCCTTGGTGATATAGCGCCGGAAGAGCTTCATCAGCCCCGCCACCTCGGTCTGCGTGCGCTTCCAGTTCTCGGTGGAGAAGGCAAAGACCGTGAGGTATTTCACGCCCAGATCGGGACAGGTCTCGACAATCTCGCGCACCCGCCGGGCCCCCGCATGGTGACCAAAGAGCCGCGGCCGCCCGCGCTTTTGCGCCCAGCGGCCATTGCCGTCCATGATGATCGCCACATGGCGCGGCCCGCCCGCGACCTCGCCCGTATCCTGCGCAGTGTCGCCAGCGTCCGGCATCAGACCTGCATGATCTCCGCTTGCTTGGTCTCCAGCGCCGTGTCCACATTGGAGATAAAGGTGTCGGTCAGTTCCTGCACGGCACTTTCCCAGAATTTCTGGTCGTCCTCGGACATGCCATCAGCCTTGGCCTTCTTGATCTGGTCCATGCCATCGCGCCGCACATTGCGGATCGCGACCCGGGCATTCTCGGCATAGCTCGAAGCCACCTTGGTCAACTCGCGGCGGCGTTCCTCGTTCAGCTCGGGGATCGGCAGCATGATGATCGTGCCGTTCAGCTGCGGATTGATGCCCAGCCCGCTCTCGCGAATGGCCTTCTCGACCTTGCCGACCAGCCCCTTGTCCCAGACATTCACCGTGACCATGCGCGGCTCGGGAACGTTGACCGTGCCCACCTGGTTGATCGGAGTCATCGCGCCATAGGCATCCACCATCACCGGCTCCAGCATCGAGGCACTGGCCCGGCCCGTGCGCAGCGACGAAAACTCGGTCCTGAGCGAGGCGATGGCCCCGTCCATACGCCGTTCCAGATCGTCGGTATCCAGCATGAAATCTTCAGACATGTTCCGCCCCCTTTGGCCGCGTCGTTGCCCGGCCGCCTAAAACCCGTGCTCCAGTCTACCGTCAGCCATGGACCGTTGTATAGGTGCCTTCGCCCGCCAGAATGCCCTTGAAGCCGCCCGGCTCGTCCAGGCTGAAAACGATGATCGGCAGGTTGTTGTCCCGCGCCAGCGCGATGGCGCTGGCGTCCATCACCTTGAGGTGCTTGGCCAGCACGTCGTCATAGCTGATCCTGTCGAACCGGACCGCGTCGTCATTGGTGACCGGGTCCTTGTCATAGACCCCGTCCACCTTGGTCCCCTTGAAGATCGCCTCGCAGGCCATTTCGTTGGCCCGCAGCGTGGCCGCGGTGTCGGTGGTGAAATACGGGTTCCCGGTGCCTGCGGCAAATATGCAGACACGCTTTTTCTCAAGATGCCGCACCGCGCGGCGGCGGATATAGGGCTCGGCCACCTCGTCCATGCGGATGGCGCTGATTACCCGGCAGAAAACACCCAGCTTTTCCAGCGCGCTCTGCATGGCCAGCGCGTTCATCACCGTGGCCAGCATCCCCATGTAATCGGCCGTCGTGCGTTCCATCCCCTGCGCCGACCCCTGCAGGCCCCGGAAGATGTTGCCGCCGCCGATGACCATGCATATCTCGACGCCCATGTCGTGCACCGCTTTCACCTCGCGCGCGATCCGTTCGACCGTGGGCGGGTTCAGGCCATAGCCCGCATCGCCCATCAGCGCCTCCCCCGAAATCTTCAACATGACGCGTTTGAAAGTGGTCTCGGGGGGGTCGGTCTCGGGCATGGGCCACGCTCCATATGGGGGCAGGTGTTCGCTCCGGCGCAAGATGTCGCAATTGCCCTGCAAGTTCAATCGCCGAATGGCGCTTTGGCACAAGAATTGCGGCATTCTGCCTCGCATGGCGGCACGATCTGTTTTATCCCCGCATCACGATGCTCGATCCCGACGCCATATCCCCGGACCGCCCGGTCCTGATCGCAGGCCCCACGGCCAGCGGCAAGTCCGCCCTGGCGCTCGCAATCGCCGAGGCGCAGGGCGGCGTGATCGTCAATGCCGACAGCATCCAGGTCTTCGACAACTGGCGCATCCTCTCGGCCCGGCCATCCCCCGAGGACGAGGCCCGCGCCCCGCATCTGCTCTATGGCCATGTCGCGCGGGATGCCGACTATTCCGCGGGTCACTGGCTGCGCGAGGTCGCCCCGCTCCTGCGCGGCCCCGACCGCCCGATCATCGTGGGCGGCACCGGGCTGTATTTCGCCGCTCTCACCGAGGGGCTGGTGGACATCCCGCCCGTCCCGGCCGGCATTCGCGCGCAAGCGACCGCGCTGCTGCAATCGGACGGGCTTGCCGCCCTGCTTGCCGGTCTGGACACCGCCACCCGCAGCCGCATCGACACCCGCAACCCGATGCGGGTCCAGCGGGCCTGGGAAGTGCTTGCCGCCACCGGCAGAGGGCTGGCCGCCTGGCAGGACGACACGCCTGCGCCGCTGCTGCCTCCCGGCGCCTGCCACGCCTTCGTTCTGAATGCTCCCAGGGACTGGCTCACGCCGCGCATCGAACGCCGCTTCGATGCGATGCTCCAGGCCGGTGCCATGGACGAGGCGCGCGCCAATCTCGACGGCTGGGACCCCGCCCTGCCCTCATCGCGCGCCCACGGCGCGCCGGACCTGGTGGCCTGTCTGCGCGGCGACATAACGCTGGAGGAGGCGCGCAGCCGCGCCATCGTCATCACCCGCCAATATGCCAAGAAACAAAGGACCTGGTTCCGCAAACACATGGGGTCATGGCAGGGGCTCGGGGCGGATCGGCTCTGATCTTTCAAAAAGTCGACATTTCCGGGTGACACCGGCCCGATTCTGTGTGACTTTTTGCGAAAATCAAACCTTCCGAGGCTGGCTGCGCGTGGCTCAATCCGTCAACATCATGACCATTGCCCAGTGGGGAAAGGGCGACGCATGGCGTCTGTGCCTGCCCCATAGCGTGACATCGCACGCACTGGTCTGGATCACCAGGGGTCAGGCCCGCAGTCTGATCGACGGGGTGCAGCGGGGCCTTGGCGTGCACAACGCCGTCGTCGTGCCCGCCGGCACGTTCTTTGCGCTCGAACCGGGGCCGCAATGTTTTGGCTGGGTCTGCACGATCCAGCGGAACGGCCCGATCATGATGCCGGACGAGGCGCAGATCCTGCGCATTCTCGACGTGCAGTCCCAGGTCGAGCTGACCGGGTTCCTCGAGGCCATGCAGCGTGAGGCAAACCAGAAGAGGCCTTTCGCGGACGAGGCGCTGGCGGCCCATGCCGCGCTGATCACGGTCTGGCTGCGGCGGGCGATGATCGCTCATGAAAACACCGCCCGGACCACTGCATCGCAGCGGCTGGTCACGGCCTATGCGTCGCTGATCGAGCGGGATTTCACCCGGCCCCGGGTCATGGCCGACTATGCGGGTGACCTGGGCGTCACGCCCACGCATCTCACGCGTTGCTGTCGGCAGGCGGCGGGCATGACGGCAGCGGAATTGCTGGTGCGGCGCAAGCTGCACGCCGCGCGGGTCATGCTCGAGGACACTGATACGGCCGTGCAGACCATCGCCGCCGGGCTGGGGTTCGGCAGTGCCGCCTATTTCTCGCGCTTCATCCAGCATCACACCGGCCGGACCCCCACCGCGCTGCGCAAGGGGACGATCCCCGCCCACGCCTGACCCAAGGACCAGCGCCCACGGATGGCGATAACCGGAAAATGGACAGGTGCACGGAGGCGGGCGCCTCAGCTTCCCCAGATCACTTTCACGTAATTCTGGGTTTCCTGGTAGGGGGGCACACCGCCGTATTTCTCGACCGCCCCGGGCCCCGCATTATAGGCCGCAAGCGCCAGCCGCCACGTGCCGAACTTGCGGTACTGCTGCGCCAGATACCGCGCGCCGCCTTCGAGGTTCTGCACCGGATCCAGCGGGTCGACCCGCAGCTTGCGCGCCGTGCCGGGCATCAGCTGCGCCAGACCGATCGCCCCCTTGCGCGACCGCGCCGCGGGCTTCCACCCGCTTTCCTGCTGCACCAGCCGCAGGAACAGGTCCTCGGGCACGCCATGGCGCGCCGCCATCTGCCTGGCCACGCCCAGAAATTCGCCGCGATAGGACCCCGCATAGGCCTTGCCCGAGCCCCATTTGGTCGGTGTGACCACCTTCTGGGGCTTGAGACGCACCGACGCCTTGTATTGCGCCGCCGCGCGGGTATCGAGCACCCTGACCTGTGATTTGAAGACCTTCTTGTCGGATGTCTTGCCGAACAATTGTGCCGACGCAGGTGCGGCCACCACCAAGCACCCGATCAACGCT
>Ga0316205_10000529_pt1 | contig 68956 bp, 61 predicted proteins | sample 3monthpyrite_MG_FD_204941 | JGI IMG/M metagenome (GOLD analysis project Ga0316205, IMG submission 204941) | Microbial mat bacterial communities from mineral coupon in-situ incubated in ocean water Damariscotta River, Maine, United States -... | ecosystem: Environmental > Aquatic > Marine >...
GAATTTAATGGTTCGTATGATCACATTATTAATTCAGATGGAAGTACGAGTTCATTTGGTGGTGATTACTTATCATCAGTCGTAACACTTGGCTTCGGCATTAACTATAAATTCTGAGATAACTAAAAGTGAATATTATGAAAAATACAATTATTAAACTAGCCAGTATATCTGTTGCCTGCGTCGTTATTTCAGCATGTGATTCAGATTTTAGTAACCCGGTAGGTGATCAAAACTTTAGCAGCGGCGATGCTGATTTCACTAACTTTGTCAGTATGGGAGATTCACTAACCGCAGGCTATGCTGATGGTGCGCTTTATCTTAACGGGCAGAACAATTCTTATCCAGCAATACTCGCGCAGCAGTTTGCTAAGGTAGGTGGTGGAAACTTTTCACAACCATTAGTGAGTGATAATTTGGGAGGCTTGCTGTTTGGCGGTGTTGCAAATCCTGCTTTTGGAAACCGACTTGTTTTAAATGCAGATGCAGCGTTACCAAGGCCAGTACCTGAACCCATTGTAGGAGATCCGACAACGGAAGTTATTGGGTCTGGTTTGAATGGTTCGATATTTAATAATATGGGTGTACCCGGTGCTAAATCATTCCATCTTGGGGCCCCCGGTTATGGGAACGCAGCAGGTTTAGGGGCTGGGTCAGCTAATCCTTATTTTGTGCGTTTTTCATCAGTGGCTCCAGATGCCACTGTCATTGTTGATGCGGCTATCCAGCAGCCTTCATTTTTCACTCTGTGGATAGGTAATAATGATGTATTGTCATATGCAACCAGTGGTGGTATCGGTGAAGACCAGACAGGTAATTTCGATCCGACTACTTATGGCCCGAATGATATTACTGATCCGATCGTGTTTGAGGGTACCTATGATGGTTTAGTGGATGCAATGACGGCAAACCCTGCGACTCAGGGGGTGTTAATTAATATACCGGATGTGGCAACCATTCCTTATTTTACAACCGTTCCATATAACGCTGTGCCACTAGATCAGGCAACTGCTGATGCACTGAATACCGCGTATACTGCGTACAATGGAGGCGTCCAGGCAGCATTAGATCTTGATGTAATTGATGCCGCTGAGGCTGCACAGAGGACTATCTCGTTTGCAGCAGGGCAAAATGCTGTTGTGATACTGGATGAAGATCTTACCGATCTGACGGGTATTAACGCTGCCTTAATTAATATGAGGCAGGCGGCTACTACGGACTTGTTAGTGCTGACAACCAGCTCAAAGATTGGAGAGCTCGTTGATTCAAACGATGACCCACAGGACCCAACTTCTCCAAGATGGGGGATATCAGCACCATTAGAAGACGGTGATGCATTGATTCCATCCGAAATACAGGCCATTAACACCGCAAGAACGGCTTATAACGTAACCATTGAGGCAGCAGCTGATGCAGATCCAAACCTGTTATTTGTAGATGCGGCGGCGCTCATGGCCGAGCTAAATAGTACAGGTATTGATTATGGTACGGGTTTTGTGGATTCCACTTATGCTACGGGTGGTGCGTTTTCATTAGATGGCGTACACCCAACGGCTCGCGGTTATGCCATTGTGTCAAATTATATAATTGATGCAATTAATAGCGGTTTTAATGCAAATGTTCCCAGGGTGGACCCGGGTTCTTTTACCGCAATATTTGTTAAATAAATGTCTAATATTGTTATAAGTAAATAGGGCAGATTAAATCTGCCCTATTTACTGTCTTATATTCCCTAAGACGGATTGGTTGCTATCAATGATTTTATATTTAATCAACCACTTAAGCGCATCCTCAGCATCCTCCTCAAACCACCTTCTACTTGACCCCAACCGAAATGTATAACCCCATTCATCCATATCCGCAAACATTCGTTCCCGCCCAAAACCCTCAATAAAGTCACTCAGTAAAATTGATAAATAACACACCGCATTTTCTTCATCGTAATCACCGCCGACATTGGTGTGTAGATTTTCCCTGCGGATTTCATCCATGCAAACATAGTGACAGGATTCGTGTAATGCGGAGTGTAACGGGGTGTCGTTTCGCACGTATAAATTATTTTTTATAATGCCGGCTTCGGGGGCACCGAACCAGCTGCCGGGAATTTTTTCATGTGCTTCAACTTTGTGAATAATTAATCCGTATTTATCCAGTAACTGCTGGAGTTGAGAAAAATTAATATCGGCGCAGGTTAGAATGGGCATGATTATTCAGGTAATAAAGGTGAAAAGCTTTTTACCGCAAATGCACGCAAAAAAACGCAAATATTTTTTATTCGCCAGTGACACATCTGCACATAATTATGCTTTTATTTGCGTATATTCGCGTTCATTTTCGGTAAGTTTTTTAAGCTTGCAGCTGTTTAAGTTTTTCGGCCAACGCATTCAGCGCAATTGCCCGGTGACTGATTTTATTTTTAGCGTCCATGCTTAATTCCGCCGCTGCACACTGTTGTTCCGGTAACCAGAAAATCGGGTCATAACCAAAACCGCCATCACCTTTGGGAGCCGTTAAAATTCTACCTTCCAGGGTGCCCTGGGTAATAATGGGCGTTGGGTCGTTTTCATTTTCTAAATAAATCATGACACACCAGTAACGTGCCGTGCGATTTTCTTCGGCTACGCCTTCCAGCTCAGCCAACATTTTTTCATTATTTTTTGCATCTGTTGCGCCTTCGCCAGAGTAGCGTGCGGAAAAAACGCCCGGGCGTTTATCCAGGGCATCCACTTCAATGCCGGAGTCGTCGGCAATGGCGGGCAGGCCTGTGAGCTTTGCTGCGTGGCGGGCTTTTTTAAGGGCGTTTTCGACAAAGGTTAAACCATCTTCCACCGCTTCTGGTACATCAAATTCAGTTTGAGGTACTACGGTAATTCCATGCTCGGATAACAGTTTATTAATTTCCCGAACCTTACCCGCATTGCCGCTGGCCAATATAATCTTTTTTTGGACGATTTTATTTGGGACAATTTTACTCATGACTCTAATGCCTTCTGTTGAATCTGAATTAACTCACCAATGCCTTTTTGTGCCAGTGCCAGCATAGCGTCAAGTTCATCTTTTTTAAAGGCATGACCTTCAGCGGTGCCCTGAACTTCAATAAATGCCTCGGCATCATTCATCACTACATTCATATCGGTTTCCGCATTGGAGTCTTCATCGTAATCCAGGTCGAGAACCGGGGTGCCCCCATAAATGCCCACGGAGACTGAAGCCAGATTTCCGTGCAGGGGATTTTTTTTTATTTTGTTAGCACTCAGTAAAAATTGCACCGCATCAGCCAGCGCAACAAAACCACCGGTAATAGAAGCGGTGCGGGTACCGCCATCCGCCTGAATAACATCGCAATCGATCGTGATCATATTCTCGCCGAGGGCCTCTAAGTCGATAGCTGCACGTAATGAGCGACCAATTAAGCGCTGAATTTCCATGGTACGCCCACCCTGTTTGCCACCCGCCGCTTCTCGGCGCATACGCGAGCCGGTGGAGCGGGGCAGCATGCCGTACTCTGCGGTCACCCAGCCGGAGCCTTTGCCACGTAGCCAGCCCGGTACTTTGCTTTCGACTGAGGCGGTGCATAAAACTTTGGTGTTACCAAACTCTACCAGCACCGAGCCCTCGGCGTGCATGGTGTATTCACGGGTGATTTTGATATCACGCATTTGATCTGCTTGACGGTTGCTGGGGCGCATAAGTTTTCCTGAAAAATGAAATGAGCGAATTATACGGTTTTCACCCAGGAAAGTCATAAACTGCCGGTATCGGTGATACACTGAATAAAATAAATAGACAGTTAATAAATATACAGGGAAAAATTATGACACGCAGCATGACCGCATTTTCCAGCAGCAGTGACGAGCAAAACTGGGGCTCATTAGTCTGGGAGCTACGCTCGGTTAATCATCGTTACCTTGATGTTGTAATTAAACTGCCGGAAGAGTTGCGCAGCCTTGAGAATGAGTGTCGCAGTCGTTTAACAACGTTGATTAAACGCGGAAAGATTGAATGTAATTTGCGTTATAAAGCGGCGGATGTTCAACAAGCGGAATTGTGCATTAATGACGCACTGGCAGATGAGGTTTTAAAAGCCTGTCAGTTGATCAATAAAAAATTACACCAGCCCAGTGAAATGAATGTGTTCGAAATTTTAAAATGGCCCGGCATGATTGATGCCCCGCAGGCGGATTTAAAACCGGTGACGAATGCGGCACTGGTGTTATTTGATGATGCGTTACACAAGCTGAGTGAGTCCCGTGAAAGCGAAGGTCAGCGCTTGCAGGTTTTAATTGAACAACGTTGCGTGGCGATGCAAAAAATTGTGCAAAGTGAAAAGGCGCGACGGCCACAGATTTTAAAACAGATGCGAGAAAAAATAGCCAATAAACTGGCTGAGCTTAAAGCCGAATATGATGGTGGCCGGTTTGAACAGGAGCTGGTTTATCTCATCCAGAAAATGGATGTGGATGAAGAGCTGGATCGTCTGCAAAGTCATTTTGTAGAAATCGAAAGCACCCTAAAACAGAATGAGCCCGTTGGGCGCAGATTAGATTTTATTATGCAGGAGTTCAATCGCGAAGCGAATACGCTGGGTTCAAAGTCTACGGATATTGAAAGCACCCAGGCATCGGTGGAGTTGAAAGTGTTGATTGAACAGATGCGCGAGCAGGTGCAGAATATTGAATAAGAATAGCGTATCTGTAGAAGCCAGTTTTGGCCCGCGAATGCGTCCTCATTCCCCCTTTTTCAAAGGGGGAGTAAAAGCTAAATGTCCACAGTAAAATTGATATTTAGTACACTCAAGCTGTTAGCAATAAAAATATATGTACTTCCCAGTGCAGTCTCGTTAACTTAAACAATGCCCTCATTACTACGGGCTCCTGCCCTTCGCCCTCTGGGCCAGGCAAGCCTGTTCAAAACCGTTCCATACGGTTTTATCTCGAATGCTTGTGTCGAGATGACGGTTTTGTTGCATTTAATCTTCATGTCTCTTCTGAATAATTATGTAGTAACAACTTGATAGTTAAAGTCATTACTGAATTTCAACACAAGCTAACGGGACAGCAATGATGTATTTCCTCTTTTTCTAAGAGAGAAGCAAAAACTAAAGCTCGCGCTTACAAACTAAATGAATGACTATTTAGCAGGCAAAAAAAAGAGCGCCCAAAAAGGACGCTCTCAATTACTAAACTACTTTAAAAAGTCTACGACTTTTTAATTTCCAGTAATTCAATTTCAAAAATCAGCACCTGATTCGGGCCAATATTTGCACCGGCACCGCGTTCGCCATAAGCCAGTTCTGAAGGAATAAACAGTTTCCATTTAGCACCTGTTTTCATTAGTTGCAGGGCTTCAGTCCAGCCTTTAATCACACCATTAACCGGGAAGGTCGCAGGGGCATTACGCTTGTAAGAGCTGTCAAAAACCTTACCGTCAATGGTGGTGCCTGTGTAATGGGTAACAACCGTATCGGAGGCCTTGGGTGTTTCACCCTTACCTTCGGTAATGATTTGATATTGCAGACCACTTTCAGTGGTTATTACGCCATCTTTAGTTTTGTTAGCCGCAAGAAACTTATCGCCTTCAGCTTTGCCACTGACTGCCTGTTCGGCCTGCTTGGCTTTTTGGGCTTCCATCATGGTTTTCTGGAATTCCTGCATCGTTGTCTGCATTTCTTCAGGGGTCATTTTGGGCTCGGCACCTGCAACGCTGTCTTTAAAACCCTCAATGATGGCGTCCTGGTTAACCATGTCTTTGATTTTTGAAATCTGTGTACCGAACTGAAGGCCAATACTGTAGCTGGCTTTATTGGTCTGGTTATCGAGTTTAACTTCTTTCTCTGCGCTACCTGTATCGAGATTACAGGCAGTTAGCAGCACGGAGATGCCAATGCTGGCAACAGCAGTAGGAATTGCTTTTAACATTAATTTAGCCCTTGATTAAAAAATATAAACCCGCACGTTACCAAGACCTTACGAGGGGTTCAAGTGCTGTGTGCCATAAGCGTAAAAAATATCACACAGATTATGAAAAAATGCGGTAAATTTATCCGGGCGTGTTTTTATCAACCCAGCGATGCCCTTCCATCATGTCTTCTTTTTTCCAGAAAGGTGCACGGGTTTTTAGCTCTTCCATTAAATAACGGCAGGCTTCAAAGGCTTCTTTGCGGTGTGCGGACCACACCACGGTGAGCACAATAGGATCGTTGGGGTGCATTTCACCTACCCGGTGCACAATTAGACAGTCGATTAACTGCCAGCGTTGTTCGGCTTCATCACAGATTTTTTGCAGATAACTTTCGGTCATTCCCGGGTAGTGTTCGAGGGTCATGCTGGCCACATCATCGCCCTGATTAAAGTCCCGCATGGTTCCCACAAAGCTGGCGGTAGCGCCATATTTGCCCGCTTCAAGCTGGCTTTGCTGGTGCTGTTGAGTTTCCTGCCAGGGATCGAAAGCGCTGCTGAGAATTTTAACCGTCATGATTAGCCTCCGGTAACGGGTGGAAAGAAAGCCACCTCATCACCATCTTTTACCGGTGCATCGGTGTTGGAGTATTCCATATTAATGGCACACAGGGTGTTATCCGGCATGGGCATATTTTCGGTGGCCCGGTTCCATATCGATAACACATCGCCGGCGCTGTCCAATGTCAGCTCAGCTTTGCCTACCTGTTCGCGCAATCGTGCAAAAAATTTAACGGTAATACTCATTCCTAAAACCCTAACCTTTTTGTTACCCAAATTGTTACTATAGTGTTTCCTGATATTGTAATAGATACGAGCCCAAAGCATGACTGATAAATTAACTCATTTTAACGCCTCCGGTGAAGCCCACATGGTTGATGTTAGCCAGAAAAACATCACTAAACGCCAGGCAGTTGCCGAGGGTGATATTTTTATGCTGCCGGAAACGTTAGAGCTTATTCAGCAGGGCAACCATAAAAAAGGCGATGTGTTGGGCATTGCGCGGGTAGCCGGGATAATGGCAGCTAAGAAAACCGCAGATTTAATTCCCCTGTGCCACCCGTTGGCACTCACCCATGTGGATATAGAACTCAGCTGCAACGAGGCACTACCCGGTGTGCACTGCCAGGTCACGGTGGAGTGTAAAGGTAATACGGGCGTAGAAATGGAAGCTCTCACCGCGGTGCAGGTTAGCCTGTTGACCATTTACGATATGTGTAAAGCGGTGGACCGGGGAATGCACATGGAACACATTGGACTGCTGAAAAAGTCCGGGGGCAAATCCGGGGACTGGTCTAAGCGGGATTAATTAAAATGGGATCTGCCCGAATAAGAGCAAGAATATTTTGATTAAATTTGCACTGAAATGCAGTATTTCTTCCCGCTGCTACACTTCAGATAAACCTTTCTTATTCTGGAGCACTCATGTCACAGGACTACGACCTGATCATTATCGGCTCCGGCCCCGCAGGTCAAAAAGCCGCGGTGCAGGCAGCCAAAATAAATAAACGTGTAGCTATTATTGAACGGGGCCGTGAAATTGGTGGCGTTGCGGTGCATACCGGTACTATTCCGAGTAAGACGTTGCGTGAAGCGGCGATGTATTTATCCGGTTATGATCAACGCGGATTATATGGCAAAAGTTACCGCTTAAAAGATAACCTGAGCATGGAGGATTTATTGCAACGGGTTGCCATTACAATTAATCAGGAAACCGAAGTGATGTCGCACCAGCTGCGGCGCAATAATATTGAGCTGATACAGGGCACGGGTTCGTTTCTCGGCCCTCACCGTATACAAATTGAAAACCGCCACGGTAAAATTTCCGAAGTACAGGCAGAGCATGTGCTGCTCGCCACTGGCACTAGACCCCACCGGCCCGATCACATTCCCTTCGATGGTGAAACCATTATCGACAGTGATGATATTTTATATTTAAAAAAACTACCTCGCAGTATGGCGGTGATCGGTGCGGGAGTCATTGGTGTTGAGTACGCATCGATTTTTAGTGCGTTGGATATAAAAATTACCCTGGTTGATGGTCGTGACTCAATGATGGGTTTTATGGACGGTGAGATTATCGCTGAGTTAACCCACTTAATGCGTGACCGGGGAACTGTTGTGCGTCTCGGCGAAGATGTGTGTGGCGTGGAAAAAAACGAACATGATCAGGCGGTAGTTACACTGGAGAGTGGCAAAAAATTCGCCGCAGATTTAGTGATGTTTGCCGCCGGACGAATCGGTTGTGTTAATTCATTAAATTTGGAAGCCGCGGGTTTAGCCGCAAGCAGTCGCGGACAAATGAAGGTAAATGAATTTTATCAAACCGAAGTGCCGCACATTTATGCAGCGGGTGATTTAATCGGTTTTCCCAGTCTGGCATCCACCTCTATGGAGCAGGGGAGGTTAGCGTCTCGCCATGCATTTGGCATGTCGTTGCATTCTCACCCTGAATTATTTCCTTTCGGCGTTTACGCTGTGCCGGAAATGAGCATGGTGGGGAAAACCGAAGAAGAACTCACCAAAGAAAAAATTCCTTATGAAGTCGGCATCGCCCGTTTAAAAGAAACCGCACGGGGACACATAATGGGTTTGCAGGAAGGCATGCTGAAATTAATATTTAGTCTGGAAAATAAAAAGCTATTAGGTGTGCACGTGCTCGGCGAAGAAGCGACCGAACTTGTACACATTGGCCAGGCCGTGCTGGCGCTGGACGGCGATCTGGATTTTTTTGTTGAAAATGTTTTTAATTACCCAACCCTGGCTGAGGCCTATAAAATTGCCGCACTGGATGCGTGTAACAGGATGGTTTCCTGAGAAGATAGTCGTATAAAGTCATAAGTCGTAATTGGACGGTGCGGAGTCATGCTGAAGCGTCACTGGTATGAAGCCGGATTTATGTTGGGCACGTCTTCAACGCCTGAGATAAAAAACTGAGTCATTAGTCAGGCGCATATTTTCTTTTTGGCTTAAGACCTCTTTATCACCCCTGTTTCAAAAGCTGGCGCAAATCAATGACCGCCGCATTGGCTCTGGAAATATAATTCGCCATGACCAGGGAGTGATTGGCAAAAAATCCAAAGCCACCACCGTTTAAAATTACCGGACTCCATAAGATGTCCTGTGTTGAGTCAAGTTCGCGAATTATTTGCTGTAAGCTCACCTGCGCATTTTTTTTGCGTAACACATCCTGAAAATCAGTTTCCGCGGCTTTTAATAAATGACTAAGTGCCCAGGCACTACCACGGGCTTCATAAAAAATATTATCAATTTCCATCCAGGGGGTTTTAACTTCAACTATTGTTCCCGTGGGCGTTGATTGGTGGGCGGCGGCGTCGCCAGCAAGGTCGGTGTTCAGTCGGGTTTGCCCAACGCTGGCACTTAACCGCTGGGACAAGCTGCCGAGGCGTTTTGAGGCCAGTCCCAGCCACTCTTCCAGGTTGTCTGCACGGGCATAAAACTGCGCATCCTGATCATTTTTATCCGCCAGTCGACCCAGATATCGATACAGTGCATCGATGCCCTTGCGATATTCGGATTCCGCCGAGGGTAGTACCCAGGATTCAGAATCAATGCGAAATTTATTATCGGCTTCCGTGATGTCAGTATCCTCAATCGACTGTGATTGCGAACGGGTGATGTCGTTACGTAGCGCCAGGGTGAAGTCACGAATCTGGGTTAATACCCCGAATTCCCAGTTGGGGATATTGTCCATAAATACCCCCGGTGGAAATTTATCATTGCTGAGGTAGCCACCGCGTTTGTCGAGAAGGGTTTCTGCACTGATAATTAGTGCACTAGTGGTGATATAGCCGGTCGTCATATCCTCACCACGTTGGGCAGATATTTTCACTGCACGTTGTACCGGGTCAAAAGCTTCGGGCTCAGAATCCCATAAAAAGCCGAGCACCAGAATAAATAAAATTAACAGTAACAGGGCAGTGGACAGGGTGCCAGCCAGCCAGTGGTGTTTACCTTCACTGTCGGTAGATTTATTGCCCAGTAATCGGCGCGTTGAATTGCGCGTGGAATCATAAGCATCAAACAAGACATCAAGTATTTTCATATGGGTCCCTGTGAATAATCCGCTGGATTAAACTTAGTAAATTAAGCTAACATCATTTAACGCTCAAACATTGTAACTGTTCGGAGAACAGAATGAAATTTTTTAAAATCAGTTTGTATGGTCTCGGTGCTATTCTATTGTTGCTTATTATAGGCGGGGGAATTTTCGTTGCGACTTTTGATGCGAACCAATATAAGTCGCTGATTAGTGAGCAGGTGAAACAGCAGACTGGACGGGACTTTACACTGGGGGATATCAAACCGTCGATTTTCCCCTGGCTGGGCATTAAGCTGCAGCAAATAACCCTGAGTAACGCAAGGGGTTTTAAGGCTGAAAAAATGTTGCAAATGCAGCAGCTGGATGTGCGGGTGGAATTGTTGCCCCTGCTCAGTCAGAACATTCACATCGACACATTGAAAATTCATGGTCTTGAACTGTTTCTGGAAAAAAATAAACAGGGCTTAAGCAACTGGGATGACATACTGAAAAAACAGGCGGATAACGCGGCAAGTAAATCCCCAAAAGCCGCTCCAAAAAGTGACATCGAGAATGCGCCGCAAAATGAAACTGAAAAATCTTCAAAGGATCTGCTCGCCGGACTATTGATTAATGGCGTGGACTTGAAGCAGGCGAATATCAGCTGGCAAGATGATAGCAGCGGAAAAAATATTGCACTGCAGAAAATAAATATAAGCACCGGCGCTCTGCGGGCGGGTGAGGCCCTGCCGATAAAATTCTCCACTGAGGTTGATTTATCAGAGCCAGCGGCGCGGTTGATAGTCACTATGAGCACCCAACTTGAATTTGATCTGGATGCGCAAATATTTAAGCTGGATAACTTGCTATTAGCGATTGATGCAAAATTGCAGCAGGCGGATCTAAAGCAGATGCAACTCAGTTTAAATTCCACCATTAATATGGATTTAAATAAGCAACAGTTTGATATGAAAAATTATTCTGTGCAAATTGAATTGCAGGGAAAATCGACGTCGAATAAAAAACAGATGGTGAGTATTGACGGCAGTGCAACGGCTGATTTAAAAAAACAAACGGCTGCACTTAAACCATTAAAAATACAAACCGCTGAGTTAGCTGTGGATTTGCAACTGGCGGTTAAAAAATTACTCGATGCGCCACAGGCTCAGGGGCAACTTGTGATTCAGGAATTTAACCCGCAAGCATTGGCTAAATCCCTTGCTATCGCGCTGCCTGAAACCCGCAATGATGCAGTGCTGCAAAAAGCCGCCGCATCTTTACATTTTGTAGCGGATGAAAAAAATCTTGAGATGTCATCGATTAAAATTCAGTTGGATAAATCCACGTTTCTGGCGCAGTTACAGTTACATGATTTTACAAAGCCGCAGATAGGTTATGCAGTAAAACTTGACCAGCTGATGCTGGATGATTACCTGCCGCCGGTAGCCAGGCCTGCAAAACAAAGTGGCAAGCCGGTGGCTGCACAAAAAGTTGATATCCCGATTGAGCTTCCCGTTGAATTGCTACGCGGTTTAAATGTAAATGGAATGTTGCAGGTAGCGTCAATGGTTGTATCTGGCCAGTCCGTGTCAAAATTAGTAGTTGAAACACAGGCCAACGCCGGTGTAATTAAGGTTCCTAAATTAAATGCCCAGGTGCTAGAGGGTAAAGTGATTTCGTCGGCGCAGCTTGATGTGCGTAAAAAAAACCCGCGCTATCAATTTAAGTTAACCGGTAGTCGCTTAAAGGCCGAGTCGGTAGTGAATCCGATATTGCAGGATATGCTGGGTGAAAAAAGCGTGTCGATGACCGGCGAGACCCATCTTAATTTAGATATTAAAACCCGGGGGCAATCGGTGAATCAGTTAATTGCCGGCACCAATGGCACATTTAAAATGAATATGGGGAAGGCGGAATTGCACGGGGTTGATGTGGAATATTTTGTGCGCAAGGGTGTGATCGATTTTTTAGAGAAAAAGAAACAACAGGTACCAGCGTCCTGGAGGGGCGAATATAAACCCAAAGAAACAACTGCACTGAAAGTGGCGCGGGCCTCGGCGGTGATTAACAATGGAGTCATCGAAAATAAAGATCTGTTGCTGGAGGCATCGCGGTTTAAAGTGACCGGTGCCGGTAAAATTGATTTGCCACGGGAAAAACTGGATTATCGTGTAGTGGCGGATGTGCAGCCGAAAAATACCAAAACTGCTGGTGAGCGATTGCTAGATGTTCCGATGCCGGTATTCGTAAAAGGCAGTTTCGCACAACCAGCAATAAGTATTGATTCGAAAGTCTGGTTAAAGAGTGTTGGTAAAGAGTTAAAAGCAGAAGTTAAAACAGAAATTAAACAGAAACTGAAAAAAGAAAAAGATAAAAAAATAGACAAAGCGAAAAATAAATTAAAAGATAAATTAAAGGGTCTGTTTAAGTAAAACTGTCATTCCAGCGAAAAGGGTATGACAGAGTAATAACAGGAAATATAAAAGTAAAACGAAACTAAACATGACAATTAACGTAGCAAAGAAATTACTCAACTGGTACCAACAACACGGCCGAAAAGATTTGCCCTGGCAACAAAATCGAAATGCCTATCGGGTGTGGATTTCGGAAATTATGCTACAGCAAACCCAGGTGAAAACTGTCATCCCCTATTACGAAAAATTTATGCGGCGCTTTGCTGACGTACGGGCACTGGCGGATGCATCGCAAGATGATGTTTTGCATCACTGGTCCGGACTGGGTTATTACGCGCGGGCACGTAATTTACACAAAGCCGCACAACAAATCAGGGATGAACACAGCGGTGAGTTTCCGTTGCAGTTTGATGAAGTGCTGGCATTGCCGGGCGTTGGCCGTTCTACCGCAGGTGCAATATTGGCGCAGTCTGAGGGGCAGCGACATGCGATTCTGGATGGTAATGTAAAACGGGTGCTGGCGCGCTATCATGCCATCCATGGCTGGACCGGGCAGCAGAAAATTCAGGATCAACTGTGGGGGTTTGCCGAGCAGCATACGCCTAAAAAGCAGCTGGCGGATTACACCCAGGCGATAATGGATTTAGGCGCAACCCTGTGTAAACGAGCTAAACCTGATTGTGAAGTATGTCCGCTAAAAACAGGCTGTGTGGCGCTGGCAACAGAGCAGGTGGCTTTATTGCCAACCCCCAAACCCAGGAAAACCCTGCCGATAAAAACCGTGCGCATGTTATTACTACAAAATAATCAGCAGCAAACATTACTGGAAAAACGTCCCCCCACGGGAATCTGGGGAGGGTTGTGGAGCCTGCCGGAAATGCCCCTGGCTGAATCGATCAGTGACTGGTGTGAAGCGCATTACCAGCTGGATATTAAGGCCACTGAAGAGCTGCCGGTGGTGCGTCACACCTTCAGTCATTTTCATCTGGATATCACCCCTTGTATCGCGCAGGTGAATAACCATGAGCAAAGTGTGATGGAAGCGCAGCGCAGAGTCTGGTATAAAGCCAAACAGAAATCGAATAGTGCACAGTCAGCCCCTAAGCAACCCGTTCTGGGGCTGGCTGCGCCTGTTAGTCAATTATTAAACCGCTTATAAGAGGAATAGTCATGAGCCGTATGGTGCAATGTGTGAAATTAGGCCGTGAAGCTGAAGGGCTTGATCGCCCCACGTATCCCGGTGATCTGGGTGCAAAAATCTATAATAATGTGTCAAAAGAAGCCTGGGCGGAATGGTTGCAACACCAGACTATGTTGATTAATGAGTACCGCCTGACGCCGATTGAGCCGAAAGCCCGTAAATTTCTGGAAGATGAAATGGAGAAGTTTTTCTTTAGCGGTGAAAGCACGGCGGCCCCCGAGGGGTTTGTGCCACCCGTGAATAAATGATGGGCAGTAAATGATCGCCCTGCTGCTTGTCAACTGAAGTGAATGCTTACAGTGCCTTTAGTCTGTAGGCGTGATCTTTAGGTCGCGATTAGGATATTTATAAATATTTTTACTTGACTCAGCCCTCCTGAACTTGTCTAATACGCGCTCTTTGTAAATCAGAGTCTTCTGGTTGCAAACAAAAAAGTACCTAAATGGCCGAATAGCTCAGTCGGTAGAGCAGCGGATTGAAAATCCGCGTGTCCCTGGTTCAATTCCAGGTTCGGCCACCACTTTTTACATTTTCTGTAATAGCCTCAAACTGTAAATTTAAAAGAATCGATCCGAATTGACCCAGGTCTGGTTCAGTTGCTCAGCACATCCATGTGCTTCGGCTAGCACTTTTTTGCATTGAGTTTTCAACACCAAATTCAAACAATACTTACAATCAACCAAGCAGTTCTCTAATGACTTTCAATAATTCGCTGGAGCGATAGGGTTTTTCAAGATATCGATAATCCGGATTGGTATTTTCATGAGGGCTATTTATTTCGATGTAACCACTGGCTATGATAATTTTAATTTCCGGATGCTGTTTGGTGACTCGGTTTGCCAGTTGATAGCCATTTATGCCGGGCATAATAGCATCGGTTAGCATTAAATGTATTTTTTCATCCGCAAGTATTTTTAGTGCCTCAATGGCGTTTTGCGCATGAAAAACAGTGAAGTTATTCTGAGTAAGAAACTCCTCTGAGAGTTCCCGCAATGCAGGCTCATCATCCACGATTAAAATAGATTTGCGCTGATGGGTTTTAGATGTTTCCTGTTCATCGGCGGAAACGGTTATTTCATTATCGGTTCTATTGTAGCGGGGTAAATAAATAATAAAACGGCTGCCATTGTTGGGCTCGGATGAAACCTGAATGTCGCCATTGGATTGTGTTATAAAGCCATAAACCTGGCTCAGGCCGAGACCGGTTGAGGTAATGTCTTTTGTGGAAAAGAAAGGCTCGAAAATTCTTTCCTGAATTTCCGGGACGATACCCGTTCCTGTATCTTCGATAGTGACCTGCACATAATCGCCCGCTGAAACGGTCAGTGATTGAGACATGCTTTCGGTAATGCCGGTATTTCTGGTTGTAATGATGAGCCGGCCACCATCAGGCATAGCGTGCATAGCATTGATGGACATATTTAATACCGCATCACTGAAGGAGTCTTTATCAATGCATACCGGCCATAAATTTTCCTGTTGATTGAGTGAGAGCTCAATACTGGCGGTGAGGGTTTTTTCAAGCATGTGCTGATCCTCACTGAGAATTTCATTAATATCCCATGGCTTCATTTCAGTGGGTTGATTGCGTGAAAAAGCAAGTAATTTTGTGGTGAGTGTATGTGCCCGTTGTCCGGCTTTTATGATTTGTTCAATATAACGGGCAGGTTTTGAATCATTAGCCAGCGTGTTTTGTAACAGTTCGCTATAGCCTAGAATAACGCCAAGCATATTATTAAAGTCGTGGGCGATACCACCGGTGAGTTTTCCGAGCGCATCCATTTTCTGGCTGCGACGAAGCTGCTCTTCGGTATTGATACGTTCGGTTACGTCGCGAGCGATGAGTAACAAGCCGATAATCTCATTGTCGGCATCTCTTAGTGGGCGCTTGTAGCTGTCAAAAATACGAATTTTCCCGCCAACATTGGCCGGGTCGTAAGGGTTGTGAACATTTATTCCGGCAAGTGCATCCATGTCATCATGTACAAATCCTCTGATGCCTTTCTGAGGATTACCATTGACCAGTTCAGGATCCCAGCCGTTTTCAATATCTGTTTTGCCAAGCATGGCCTGACGACTTTTGCCGACTGCTTTTGCGCCTGCTTCGTTACAGAGTATGGTTTGTAGTTGTTTGTTTTTTACAAGTATTAAGTCGGGTGTTGAGTTAATTACATTTTCCAGAAGCGTTGCCGTCTGGTTGAGTTCTGATTCTGTATTTCTGGTTTTGCTAATATCATATAAAGTAACCAGGAAGGTGCCTTTGAAGATGCCTTGTAGTGATGAAGCGCCAGCTATTATTGTTTTAATCAAATTATCTTTGCAGCGAATTTCAACTTCAAATTCTTCGAATGGTTTATTATCAAGTTGAGATTTTTGCAGGTGTTGATGCCAGAAATCTACCACCTTTTGACGATATTCGGGGTCCGGATAAGCCTTTGGCCACCACTCGGACAGGGTGGGAATATCACTTAATTCATAACCAAAAGTCTTGGTAAAGGCTGGGTTTATATAAATAATATTTTGATGTTCATCATTGAGTGCCTGGGGTACAGGAGAAGCATCAAGCACCGTTTTGAAGGCGGTATCTGCAGAAATAAGATGCGCCTGATTTTGTTTTAGCTCGGCAATTTCGGCTTTTGCCTGAGATAGTTCATCCTGAATTTTCTGCTCACTCATTCTCACTGTATCCTTAGTTTCACGATTATTATTATACTGATGAACTACAACATAAAAAAGTTATTATAAGTCAGCTGACAGTCAGTGTTTGCCATAAATCAATACTCTGTTCATTAACACCACTATTGGACTTGTGCGTGAATAAAAATGCGTAATGATAAATGAAAGTAATATTCCGTCAGGTGTGCAATTAAAGTATGCCTGAAGCTATTAAACGCTTTGTCAGGTGCAAACGCATAGCACCATCATCTGTAATGGTGTGAAACAGGTGATGTGGGCCTGTTGATTTTTCTATGATGGTATCCAGGTCGTCACGCACTTCCCGGTAAAACTCCAGCAAGCGAATATCAAAGCGATGCATGGCATTACTTAGGGGGTCCTTTGCCTGACGCTGACGAATGGTTTGCATGCTATCTTCAAATACATTACCCAGGCAAATATGTACGGCAGAAAACAGGGTGGCCCAACCGTTAAACCAGAACATTAAATCCTTATCGAAGGTTTCTGCACCGGTGCCTTTGCCCGCTAACATCTGTTTTAATAAATCACGTTCATTCACCGCTTCATGCAGCTCCATCATTTCAGCGCGGCCATAGGCATCAATCGTTGAACTGGTGAGCATCAGTGGGGCTTGCGGGTATTTTGTTAAAATAAATGTCGCATCTTTGATTAACTGTGCAGGGGTTTGTGGATTGTGGGGGTTGCGCTTTAAGCGTGCGGAAGGCGCCGTCGATAAAACCTGTATCTGATGACCACGGCGCGCCAGTTCTTTTGCCAGACGTGCGAAAACACCTTTTTTAAATACATCCATCGAAAAATTTAAATGGCTTTGCTTGTGGCATAAGCACAGTTGAATTACATCATTGTACTTTGGCGCGGCCTCTACAATATTGGCAATTTTAACAACGGGAATCCGTTCTTTTAAATTGCCCTTACGATCAACCACCACTTCCTGGTGAAACTCATCAAAACTAATCTGTAAATGAACATTGGCCTTCGGCCAGATAATGGGGCGGCTGCGAATTGCACTGGCCATTTTGGACAGGATACCTTCGGTGATTTCACGGCTGTCAGCAAAATCACCGTTGAGTAAAATGGCAAAGGTGGTGACGTGTTGCATGTGGGTTATGGCGTTATAAAAATGATCCAGATGTTTGGTTAAATCACCACCGGTAAATAAAACAGAGGTGGTTAATTTATCGACCATTTGATAAAGCGTATCCGGGTCGTCGGTATTTTTCATTAACGGGCGAAAAATAAACATGCAGTGGCGGCAGGTTTGAGGGCAGCCCATGGCCGGTATTAAACCGAGTTTATTAAAAAAGTTTAAAGCGGAAACATCGGGTAAATCATCAATAAGTTTTAAACGCAGTTTATCTTCTTCAGCCAGCATGCCTGCGTAGCGTTGTTTTTCCTGACGAGCTAAATCCTTATAGCCCTGCGCAAAATAATCAGGGGTAAAGCTGTCACTAAACAGGTGTAACTTATTCCAGACTGTCTCTATTCGATTAACCAGTTGTTGTCTGTCTGCGGATTGATGTAAAAGCGTTAAAATTTGTTGTTGCTGTAGCTGCGGATCCCCCTGAAAATTTTCCCAGTGGTGGATATAAGATGTTATAAATTCGGTGTTGTTGTTGCTTTGCAAGATCATCTGCATTAAAAATGCCTGCGGTCCATTGGCAAATGCAGCTAGTACTTCCTGCTGAAACGAGCTGTGCACATTTTGCTGTAGCCAGTTTAAGGCGTACACATAGGTCATAATAAAGCTCAGGTCCTGTGCATTTTCTGAATTAGCCTTTAGCATTTCCAGCATATCACCCCGGGTGAGCCGGTTAATTTCGGTTTTGAATCGCTGGCGCATAGTCACCAGATAGGCCTGGTGTACATCCTGCTGAGCCTCTGCACTGAGCGTTATCTCGCTGGAGGGTCGCCCGGACTGAATGCTGATTTGTGGCATGGCTTTTTTTAGATCAGTGGTTTGGGCAGGTGTATTCATACACTGAAATTTAGCACAATTAGCGCTGAATTTAACCCCACTTATTAAAGTGCCTGATGAGCGTGTATAATGATCTTTAATCAGTCAACCAGAAATCGTTTAATATGCCATCTACTCCTTCCACTCAGGACCCGCTTCACGGTATTACCCTGAAAATCATGCTCACTCGACTGGAAGAAAAATATGGCTGGCAGGAACTGGGTCAACAGATTAATATAAAATGCTTTACGCATGATCCGAGCCTGAAATCGAGCCTGACATTTTTACGAAAAACACCCTGGGCGCGGGAAAAAGTTGAGAAAATTTATTTGCAAAATAAATGGCAGGAATAATAAGAGCTGGTTCGTGCTGGACCTGCTTAATATGGGTTATTAACGGGTCTATAGCGCGGGCGTAGGTTACTAAAATAAGCATAATAAAATAGAGTAAGAAATGTATAAAATAGTTAATAAAAAAATCGTACTGATAATAAGCCTGTTAATGCTGGTGTCGTTTAAGGTCAGTGCATCCAATGTTTCCTTTTTAAGATTTGCGGTTATTACCGATTTTACCAAAAATGATATTGAGCAGCTTAAATATGAATATAAACAGGTGTTAAAAAATAACAAGCCAGGGGATGTTCATAAATGGCAAAGTGATGAAACTAAAAATGGCGGTGAAATTACGGTTATAAGACAATATCAACAGGATGATAAAGTTTGTAAACGCCTGATGTTTAAAAATCATTCCGCGAGACAGTCAGCAACGAGCTATTTTAATTTTTGTTTAATTGATCAGCTGTGGCAGTTGTCAAATATGTAATTTTTTGATTAAGCATGTTTGTTACTGGCGATAGATTTACCCACAAGTCCCGCCACCATAATAGTTAAGTACAGTTGTCCAACAATCGCCTGCATAAAAGACATGGTTTTTGCCGCAGGTGAAAGAGGAGTAATGTCGCCAAAGCCCAGGGTGGTTAATGTGACATAACTGTAATAGAGGAATTCCGGAAAATGTAGTTTTCGATTTTCTACATTGAGTCCAGAAAAAGAATCCGGGGAGATAAAAAAAAGATTTGAATATAAAATGGCACCAATCATCCCCAGCAGTATATAGATACATGAAGCACCTACAAGGTGGTTGAAAGTAATAGTTGTGCTATAAAAAACACTTTTAAAGGCGACACCGACACTGAATATTAGAAAGAGCAGGCTTAATGAAATTGCTAAAAAGGTTAAGGCAATGTGATTGAAGAAGGTTGCAAGTATAAAAATAATAATTTCTAAAATGGTTAGCGCTATGATGAGTTTATACCATATGTTATGTTTTTGATTACCGATGATGGCGATTAATATCATACCAATAAAAGCTGTGTGCAAAATATATCTTGCAGTGTCTTCACTGAAGTAATGCAGTATAGGCATGGTGAATATTAAAATTAGTTGACCAAATAACAGGCCGATAAACTTATTGTCTTGAGTTAGTAATTTCATGTTTAAGTTGGTGCAGTACCTATATAAGTTTTAAGGTTCAGTATGATAAATTAATTTAAATTTCAGAGTAATGGTATCTATTATAAGTACCGATACCAAAAAATATCATCATCACCAAATACAAAAAACTCCGGATTTAACAAGCTGTCTTTGGTGTTATACAAAAGATCACTGCCATCGGTTTGAGTTATGTGCCCGCCGGCTTCTTCTACTATACAGTGTGCAGCAGCAGTATCCCATTCAGAAGTTAAACCCAGGCGTGGATATAAATCAACACTGCCTTCAGCTACCAGGCAGGATTTTAATGAGCTGCCGACACTAAGTATTTCTATATCACCCAGTTTTTTATAATAGGCTTTAAGTTTGTCCGTCGCATGTGAACGACTACCCGCAATGACTAATTTATCTTTGTTCGCTTTACGGGTGTGAATTTTAAGTGCGATATCGGTGGAGGTTTTTTTAAATGCACCACCATCGCGCCAGGCAAAATAATCAGTTTTTAAAACCGGCGCGTTGATAACACCAATAATGCTTTTATGATTTTCAATCAGTGCAATATTAACGGTAAACTCACCGTTACGTTTAATAAATTCCCGGGTACCATCCAGCGGGTCTACCAGCCAGTAACGATTCCACAGTTTTCGCGTTTCAAAATCAACGGTATCTGATTCCTCTGTTAAAATCGGAATTTCAGGAGTAAGTTCATGCAGTGCATTGCGAATGATTTTATCGGCAGCAAGATCCGCAGTAGTCAGAGGCGTGTTGTCCTGCTTGTGTTCGATAGTGTATTTAGAATCATAAATTTTTAGAATTTTCTGTCCGGCGATTCTTGCAATGCTTAATGCATTCTGGCAAAGGTATTCCAGGTTGAGCTCATCCTGTTGATTCATTTTTTACTCCGTTGCGTTCGAGTAAAATATCACGTACCTGATAAAGCGCCGCAATACTGCGAGCTTCACTAAGAGGCTCGCTGGCGATTAGTTCGTTAATATTATTAACATTGCATATGACTTGTTGCAAAGCTTCTGGTTCATCACCCTGAAGCTTTTCGGGTTGTAAATCTTCGGCTAACACAATATGCGTGATAAAGCCCAGGTAGCCCGGCGCAATGGTCATTTCGCCCAGGCGTGTTAATTTGTTTGCACGATAACCAATTTCTTCCATACTTTCCCGGTTGGCCGCCTGTAAAATATCTTCGCCTTCATCAATCTTGCCCTTAGGAAAAACCAGCTCATAACGATCAGTACCTACCGCGTATTCGCGAATCATAATAACGTGTTCATCATCTACTACCGGGATAATCAGTACTGCACCTGCGCCGGTAGTGGCTAGTCGTTCAAATGTATGTTGCTGGCCATTACTGAATTCGAGGTCAACCTGCTCAATGCTAAAGAGCCTGCTCTGGCTGTGAATTTTGCGACTGAGTATTTTAGGTTTATTATGCATATTTAATTATTTAGCGCTTTAATGATTTAAACTTACGTGGTGTTTAATGGTTTTAGGTTTATAGCTGCCATTGTTACATTTATATTGTTACATTTAAATAGCCTGGGATATTATGCCTTGGATATTCTAATTCCCGTTTAATACACCTGAGGCTTTTGGGAAATATTTATGATTGACTGGACAAAAATTAACACGGTTTTTCTTGACCTGGATGGTACATTGCTGGATTTACATTTCGATAATCATTTCTGGCTAAAATATGTACCCGAATGCTATGCAGCGCATCACCAGCTTTCATTAGAAGAATCTCACAGTTACCTGAATGAAAAATACACGGAAGTTTATGGCAGTTTAAACTGGTATTGTGTGAATTACTGGAGCAAAGAGTTGGGACTGGATATTGCAGCATTAAAACACAGTATTCGGGATAAAATTTCAGTACGACCTTATGTGGTTGAGTTTCTAGAAGCCCTGCATATGCACGGTAAACGGGTGGTGCTTGTGACCAATGCGCACCCACTGAGTTTTGAAGTTAAACTACAAAAAACCGGTCTTGGTCATTATTTTCATAGAATTATTACCTCACATCAGTTGCATCACCCAAAAGAAGATCAGGCGTTTTGGCTGGAGCTGGAAAAGATAGAAGATGTCGACAAGAACTCAACCCTGTTTATCGATGATAATTTTAATGTGTTGGATGCAGCTGAAAAATATGGTATTCGTTACCTGCTGGCAATTAAACAACCGGACAGTACAGAATCTGTAAAAGAACACGCGCATTATCATTTGCTGGATTCGTTTCAGGATATTATGCCCGTATAAGTAATTTCAGCCCACCCATACGGGTTAAAAGCCAGTAAAATCAACGGTTTCAGGCGTATCTTCGTTGAATTTAGAAAGTTGATTAGGTATGATTACCCACCTGTAGTTTAATGAACAGAAGACGAAATTCGTATGTGCTTTTCAATAACGTGTACCTGCGGCAAATGATAAAATGTGATCGGAACTCTTTGATTCTGGATTTTTTTCTTAAAAAATTTCACGCAGGTATATTTTCCGGGAACATTTTTTATGACGAAAAAAAATAAATATTATTTTAACGATTAGAACAGGTTTTATTATGATTGGAAGCAGCATTACAAAAATATGCGTTATTGCATTAGCGATATTTCTCCCTCTTAACATGGCATTGGCAACAGATCGCGGTGTTTTTGATGGTAAGTCAATATCACAGCACGAGTTAACCCAGTGGGAAAAGAAAAAGCTGGTGGCGGAGTTTAAAAATAAATTTAACCCATCAACATCTGTTGGATATCAAAAGCTGGGGCGTAATCCCTGGGAAGCGAAAAAAGCCAAAAAGAAATTGCATGACCAGAAAATGTTACAGCTAAGTAATACCTGGGGTAGCTGCCGGGAATTTGCTTATAAGCAACGCGGCCAGTGTTATGCCAGAGGCAGCGATGCGTATACCTGTGAGCGCTACTATGATGCACGAGTCAGCCATTGCAATAACAAGTTTTAAGTTTATAGGCTGTACAATAATTTAAAAATAAAAGCCCCGGTTTTGCCGGGGCTTTTATTTGGGTTAGAATAAAGTGATGAAACATAATATAAAAATCATCGGTTGTGGTTACATTGGTAAAATAATTGCGGGTAAATTAAAAGATAAAAACATCAGTGCAGAATGTTTTGTAAATAGCGATGCATCAATGAGTCGCTGTGCATCAATGGGTTTTCGAGCGACTAAATTTGATCTGGATAAAAAAATAACCGGGCTAAAAAAAACTACAATAGCATCATTTGAAAATAGCGTTATGGCTTATCTGGTACCGCCGCCATTCAAGGGTAAAACGGATAGCCGTATGCAAAATTTTATTACATTGTTAAGTGCATTAAGCCATCCGCCTGAAAAAATATTGTTAATAAGCACCACCGGTGTCTATGGAAACTGTAATGGTGAGTGGATAGATGAACAGCGCCAAGCAAACCCACAGGTAGACCGAGCGCGTAGAAGACTTAATGCAGAGATTCAGCTTAAAAAATATTGTGCAGCATCACAGGTTCAGCTAATTATTTTCCGGGTGCCGGGAATTTATGCGGCGGATAAATTACCGCTTAAAAGAATAAACTCCGGCGAGCCAATAGTGAATGCTCAGGATTCTGGGTTTACGAATCGCATACATGCACAGGACTTGGCCGGGTTTTGTGTTGAGGCCTTGCTTGAAGATGTAATGGAAGAAAACATCAGTTCGGAAGTTTTTAATTGCTGTGACGGTCAGCCGTCTACGATGAATGATTATTTTATGAAAGTGGCGGACGCCATGAACTTGTCGCGCCCGCAAGAAATAAGTTTGCAGCAGGCGCAGCAGCAATTGTCTGCCGGAATGTTATCCTATCTGGCGGAGTCAAAACGAATTTCAAATAAAAAATTATTACACTATTTTAAAACAGAATTTAAATATCCGAATTTGACAGCGGGCTTAAAATCATTTGATCAGCATCTCTAGTTAAAATCCTGCCTGCGTTCACGGGGGACATGTTTGCGTAAAAAATCCATCTGATCGGTTAGTATTTTTCGATTCGCCAGAATCATCGCTTCTGCTTTATTCGGTGCATAGGGCAAAGCTAGCAGTGGCATTCTTGCCTGGCCTGGTGTGCAACAGGCTTTTTTTACATTACAGGATTTGCAGGCCGTCACCACATTTTTCCAGACATCTTTGCCTCCCTGGGCTTTGGGCTTAACATGGTCCCGTGTTAGCAGGGATAATTTGAAATGATTGCCGCAATATAAACAGGTATGCCGGTCTCGCTCAAACAGGGCGCGGTTGGTTAACGCTGGTGTAACGTCATGGTTATGTTTTGGTTTGGCACCGCGAACAGCAATAATCGTATTAAGGTCAAGATAAGATCTTAAGCCTGTTTTTTGACAGTTGCCGCCATAAAAGCGCAGGGTAATATCGCTGGCCGTCCAGGCAACCTGTTCGCGCACATAAAGGTTAACCGCCGTTTGCCAGTCAATCCAGGCAATTGGGCGTCCGCCATTGTCCAGTGTAAGGATTAAGGGTGTGACCTCTGCGGTTGGCATAAAAAAACTCCCCGTGAATGTTTACTATTTTGTGCGTACACCACAAGTATAGTTTATCTGATATTAATGTTCGTCACCTGCTTATTATTGAGCGGCCGCGAATCGAGTTCTGCATGTCTAGTATTGCCGATAGCTTATGTTACAACTTTATAGCACGGCGTGTATTTTGTGCCGGGTAATTTCATTCTTCCCTGCTGCACAAATGATTCCAGTAATGCATCCAGCGGCTGCATAATCTTTTTCTCGCCACGAATTTCAAACAAGCCATTTTCTTCAATGGCTTTGAGGCCATCTTCTTTTACATTGCCCGCAACAATGCCGGAAAATGCGCGGCGTAAATTGGCGGCAAGATGATGGGTGTGCATGTTGCTGTTTAATTCCAGCTTTGCCATATTTTCGTGGGTCGGGACAAAGGGGTTTTGAAATTCATTATCCACTTCCAGAATCCAGTTGTAATAAAATGCATCACTGTTGGCGCATCGAAAATCTTTTACTGCTTCCATTCCGTTTTTCATTTCACGGGCAACCAGTGCCGGGTCATCAATAATTATTTTATAGCGTTGTTGTGCTTCAAACCCCAGGGTGTTTTCAATGAAGTGATGAATCTGTTTGAAATATTCTTCAGCACTTTTCGGGCCGGTTAAAATTAACGGGAAGGGAAGTTCTTTATTTGCCGGATTTAATAGTACTCCGAGAATATATAAAATTTCCTCTGCGGTGCCCGCGCCGCCTGGAAATACTACAATGCCGTGGCCGGTGCGCACAAAACCTTCCAGGCGTTTTTCTATGTCCGGCATAATCACCAGCTCATTAACAATTGGGTTTGGGGATTCCGCGGCAATAATGCCCGGTTCAGTCATGCCGATGTATCGGCCATTGTAAATGCGCTGTTTATTGTGACCAATGGTTGCGCCTTTCATGGGGCCTTTCATAGCGCCGGGGCCGCAGCCGGTGCAGATGTCCATACCCCTTAAGCCCAGCTCATGGCCGACTTCTTTTGTGTAGTCGTATTCAACGCGGCTTATGGAGTGACCACCCCAGCAAACAACTAGATTGGGGTCCTGATTGGGTTGTAAAATATTTGCATTGCGTAAAATATGAAATACCGCATTGGTGATGCCGTTTTGTGATTTCAAATCAAATTTGGAGATATTTTCCAGTTCATTGCGGGCGTAAACAATATCCCGCAATACGGAAAATAAATGTTCCTGAATGCCGGTAATCATTTTGCCATCGACAAAGGCGAGTTGGGGTGCATTTTCAACTTCCAGTTTAATGCCTCGCTCCTGCTGGATTACGCGGATATCAAAATCGGAATATTCCGCAAGCACCTGTTTGGTGTCGTCAACCACATTGCCTACATTTAAAACTGCCAGTGAGCAGCGTCGGTAAATATCATAGCTGTTCGATTCGCTATCCTTTTTAAGTTGATTGACTTCCGTTTGAGACAACGTCGCCATGGGGCCATTGGGGTTTATACGGGATATTTCGGTGTGCTTGTTCATATTTTGACCATCGCTTCAGGGGGATATTTACCCAAAAATATTCTATAAGTAAGGTAATGATAAGGTGTAACAACAGTGGCCTGATTGTATACCGGCCATATTATTATGGTTATGCTAAAAGTATAGTGTTAAATTATTGTTATTGGAATCATATCGTTAAGGTAAGTGTAAATGAGCGATGAATTATTTGAAGTGGCTTTTTCCGGACAGATAAGAGACGGTGCTGATCTTCAGCAGGTAAGAGCTAAAGTCGGTGCCATGTTTAAGGCGGACGAAACTAAACTGGCGCATCTGTTTTCGGGCAAACGCATGGTGATCAAAAAAAATATTGATCAGGCGATGGCGAACAAATATAAAGCGGCACTCGATAAAGCGGGCGCAGTATGTGAAATTAAATCTTTGAGTGAAGTTGTTGAGCCAAAACAGCCGGAACAAAAGGCACCACAACAGAGCGCAGTTGAAACAAAGTACCCAGAAAACAAAATGACGGAGCCAAAGCCCGCAGTATCAGCTGTGGTTAGCAGTGCAGCCGTGGGTGATATTCCAGGCGCTCCGCAAACCGATCCGCTGGGTATTAATGCAAATGACATTAGCGATTTATCTGTTGGGATTGCTCCAGTAGGCAGCGATATGCAGGATGAGATAAAGGCGGTTGCAGAACCGCAACTGGATATTAGTGGCCTGGATATGGCTCCCGCGGGAAGTGATTTAGGCGAGATGAAAAAAGGTGATGATCCACCACCGCCGAATACGGATGGCCTGTCTTTGCTAGAGTAAGTCTTTTGATTAAAGCAGATCAATCGTATTAAAAAATACAGCACAGTCCATATGCTGCCAATATGCAAACTTTGCATTACAAAGTTAGTCGTTAGAATTTTAAATCAGTATTTTATTTGGGTCTGTGCCAAAGCACACATAAGAATTTTTATTTAATGATGGTTTATGCAGACTGTGAAAACCATCGTAAACCTTCTGCGGAAGCCAGGGTGATATAGCCTCGGGAAAGTTTAATGCAGTTCTGTTTTTCAAATTCCTTGAGTATGCGGCTAATCACTTCGCGGGTTGTACCCAGCTCAAAAGCCAGTTCCTGGTGGGTGATTTTCAGGGTTGGGTCCTGATTTCTTTCAAACAGCCCCCCCAGCATACAGGCAAGTCGCATATTTAAATGGTTGAAGGCGGTATCCTGAATCAGGTAAATCGTCTCGCACAGGCGTTCGGTTAAGGTGCTAATCACATAGTCTCGAAAAGTCTCAATTTTGTTCATCATCAGCTTGAAGCTTTCCGAGCTAATCACCAGTGCCTTTACATCAGACTCGGTGGTGGCAATAGCATTAAACGATTTCTTTTTAAGCAGGCTGTTTAAACTGAGAATACAAAGCTCACCGGCTTCAACCCGGTACAAGGTTATTTCCCGGCCGTCTTCGGCGGTCTGATAAATACGCACTGTGCCCTGCAGAATCAGCATGAAATTATTGCAACTGGTGGTGCCGCTAAATAGGGTTGTGTCAGGCTCAGCCTCTAACAGACGTGCATGCTCAATGACATCAATCCAGGCCGTATCTTTGATGCCCGCGAGTTGCGGATAAGTGGTGTTAAGTTGCTGAAATCGGCTTAATTCAGAAGTGTCCATTTTGGATTTACGGGATTTAAATGACTGCATACTACCGCCTGAACCTGAAATATCGTATTTGTGTGTGATGGAAAATCTTCGCTACTCTTGAATACTAGAGATAATCGTGATTGCTTGTATGTGCTAAAAGATACATTAAAACGTAATTGCCAATATATCTGGAGTATAGATTAGCACTACAATAATTCACTAACCGGTTTGTGGGTTTACGTTGGAATTATTTTTAATAATAAATATTTCAATGGCTTATCTGGATAATAATTCCAGGTGTTAACGCTGCATGACAATGGTGTTGTCATTTAGGCTGATGGTAAATAATTAAAATTACACTTCAAATGAATTTATTAAACAGTATACTGTCCATAAATTCATTGGTATCTTTATAAAGAAATTTATGACACATCGTGCAAATCGACAATTGCTTATCAGGCGATACGCTAGACTGGTTCTGGGGTTGTTTGTGCTGGCTGTGTTAAATATGTCTTTGCAAATGCCGGCTCATGCCCTCATGCAGCAGTCTATGATGCAGATGCCAGACAAGGTTCAAATGACAGAACCCAGCGATGAAATGCAGCATTGCAAATGCCCACCGGCGATGTGTGAGACGGTAGCCTCTTACGCCGATCAGGGTATCGAAGGTATCTCCCAGATTAATTTTAATCATCTGCTGGCATTTCAGCCGGTTTATTTCAGCCTGGTTGCAGATGCACACCATCAACCTTCAGCTATAGTGCTCAGCCATCACGAATGGCAGTATCGCCAGTTTTCACCCCCGCCCTTAAGCCTCAATACCATACTTCATATTTAAACGCATTTTTCCTGTTTCAATTGTGTAACACCATTGGGCGCTTTCACGCCTGTTTATTAATCGTTATTAATTGCCGAGGAAAACGGTATGCGAGTTCTTATCAAGATAATGCTTACGGGGCTGATTGTCGGCTCAGGAGTGTTACGGGCCTCCCCACAACCTGAATTATTTACAACCCTCAATCACCTGCCGGAAAAAGCACTCCCACAGCTTGCCGATGCGGGTCTCAGCATGACACTGGCGGAACAGTTTGCCCTGCAGCGGGATACACTGAGTAAAAGTTTTCGGCAAAATGAGCAGGCCTTTGCCGAGCAGGCCAGAGCCACCGATACCTGGCAGGACCCGCGCATAAAACTCGGGGTGCAGGCCCTGCCGGTGGACAGCTTTGACCTTGAGCAGGAAAACATGACTCAGCTGGTGGTGGGCTATCAACAGATGCTCCCCCGGGGTAACAGTAACGAGCATGCCTCAAAATCTATGATGGCCCTGTCGCGCACTCAGACCGCCCGTGCCCTGCAACGTGAACGCCATGTGTTAATGAAGGTGCGCCAGGCCTGGCTGGATGTAGTACTGCAGAAAAAAACCCTCGATATTATTCAGGCGAATCGTAAATTATTTGAAGACATGCTAGATATCTCCCAGTCATTTTATGCCTCGGGGCGTCAGCAACAGCAGGATGTGGTGCAGGCGGAACTGGAAATTTCGCTGGTTGATGACCGGCTACAGCGGGCGCATTCAGAGCTGGCGGTTGCCCAGGCCCGGCTTGCTAAATGGGTGGGTGAGGAAAACATGATCAACGGCGTTGCGGTTGAACAGGCTAACCTGCAATTACCTGGCCTGCTGGAAATAACCGAGCTGAAGCAGCGTCTGCAAAGTAATCCGGAATTAATCGCCATGCAGCAACAGGTTATTCGCCAGCAGAGTCAACTGGATCTGGCGGATGATCAGTACAGCCCGCAGTGGGGGTTTGATATTAGCTATGGCTTTCGTTCTGGTAACAAAGGCAATAACCCGGCAAATGATGAACGTGCAGATTTTCTAACCGCCATGGTAACGCTCGACCTGCCAATTTTTACAGCCAATAAACAGGACAGAAATGTCTCCGCACAGAAGCAGCGTTTGCAGGCCACCCGCTATCAGCAGCTGGATGTGAGTCGCGAACTGTTAAAACGCTTAAGTGCGGTGGTGAGTCGTTTGCAAAAACTCAAAGATCGCCATCAGTTATATGAAACTCGGGTGCTACCCCAGGCAAATCAGAATGCGGAGGTTTCCTTTAGCGGCTATCAAAGTGGTGTGGTGTCATTTTTTACATTAACTCGCGCCCGGGTAACCCAACTCAATACACGATTAGCCGATTTGCAAATAGGTGTGGCCTACAAAAAGGCCTTTGCAGAATTACAATATTTGATTGGAGAAAACTCATGATCTCAACCGGCAAAATGAATTCAACTGTCGCCATCACCATCGCCCTGATTATTGCAGTGGGAATTGGCTGGTACGCCGGTCACTCATCTGCACCCATGTCGATGACGTCAGAAACCGCAGTGGAGCATAGTGTTAAGCATTTAGATTCCAGCTATCAGTGTCCGATGCACCCGCATATTATTAAAGATAAAGAAGGTGCCTGTCCGATTTGTGGCATGGCTTTAGTAGCCGTTGAACAGGACAAACCGACTGCCAAAAAAGAAAAGAAATTATTGTACTGGGTCGCGCCTATGGACCCGAACTATCGGCGCGACAAGCCGGGTAAATCGCCTATGGGTATGGATCTGGAGCCGGTGTATAGCGATGGCGATGAGGGTGATAGTTCGGATGAAAAAGGCCCAGTGGTTAAAATTTCCGCTGCGGTTGAAAACAATCTTGGGGTGCGCACTGCCAACGTTGAGTCGGGCAAACTGTGGCGCAAAATAGATACGGTGGGTTATGTGGGTTTAGATGAATCCAAAGTGAGTCATATTCATTTAAGAGTCGATGGCTGGGTAGAAAAACTGGCCATTGACAGTGCGGGTGACCGGGTGAAAAAAGGCCAGCGTTTATTTGATTTGTATTCACCAAAGTTAGTCAATGCCATGGAAGAGTATCTACAGGCTCTACGCTCAAACAACCAGCGACTCATCAGCGCATCCCGTGAAAAACTCACTTCGTTGGGGGTGAGTAAAAAGCAGATAGACCGGCTGAAAAAAAATCGCAAAGTTTCCCAGACGATTAGTGTTTATTCTCCCCAGGATGGCATTGTTTCCATGCTGATGGTTCGCGAAGGCATGTATGTGCAGCCCAAAAGTGAGGTGATGTCCCTGGCGGATTTATCCAGTGTGTGGGTCATGGCAGAGGTGTTTGAAAGTCAGAGCGCCTGGGTAGGGTTAGGACAGCCCGCAGACGTTGAGTTGAGTTTTATTCCCGGGCGTACCTGGGTGGGAAAGGTAGATTATATTTATCCGAGTCTGGATACTAAAAACCGCACATTAAAAGTGCGCTTACGCTTTGATAACCCCGATGAAATATTAAAACCCAATATGTATGCCAATGTCGTAATTTACGGTGGCGCAAAAGAAAATGTATTGAGTGTCCCCCGCGAAGCATTGCTGCGCTCCGGTGGCACTGAGCGTTTAATTATTGCCAAAGGCAATGGTCGTTTTGCGCAACGCAGGGTGGTTGCGGGAATGGAGTCCGGTGATTTTGTGGAAATAAAATCCGGTATTGGTGCCGGTGAAAAAGTAGTTACCTCCGCACAGTTTTTAATTGATTCGGAAGCCAGCATGAAAGCCAGCCTGGCGCGTATGACAGATTCAGTGAGTGTTGAAGATAAAAAGATGTCAAATGAACAAACGGCCACCATGAGCATCCCTGCCAATGCTATCACGGCAAAAGGTACTGGAGTGGTTAGCCGTTTAATGATTGATCACGGCATGATCACAATGCAGCTTGAACCCATTGAATCTTTAGGCTGGCCGGAAATGACCATGGACTTTACGACAATGGACAGTGTTTCACTGGAAGGACTGGCGGTGGGTGATGTGGTTGAATTTGAATTAATGGAAATGAAAGACAGCTATATAATTTCTGCCATTAGCAAAACCACCCGTACCCAAGGAGAATAATCATGATTGCACAGATTATTCAATGGTCGATTCATAACCGGTTTATGGTGCTGGTGATGGCTTTTATTATCACTGGCTGGGGTATTTACGCAGTTAAAAATACGCCACTGGATGCGCTTCCGGATTTATCCGATGTGCAGGTTATTATAAAAACCCCTTACCCGGGGCAGGCACCGCGGGTGGTGGAAGATCAGGTGACCTATCCGTTAACCACGGCGATGCTATCTGTACCCAAAGCCGAAAACGTGCGCGGCTATTCTTTTTTTGGTGACTCTTATGTTTACGTTATTTTTGAAGATGGAACCGATCCTTACTGGGCGCGCTCACGGGTGCTGGAATATTTAAGCCAGGTGGCGAGTAATTTACCCGCAGGTGCCAAACCCACCCTGGGGCCGGATGCTACCGGTGTTGGTTGGGTGTATGAATATGCACTGGTCGATCGCACGGGTCAAAACGATTTAGCGCAACTGCGATCATTGCAGGACTGGTTTTTAAAATACGAGCTGCAAACCGTTTCCGGTGTCTCCGAAGTGGTGACCTTAGGCGGCATGGTGAAACAATATCAGGTGGTGTTAGATCCGAATAGATTACGCGCTTATAACCTGCCGATTGCGAAAATTAAATCCGCCATTAAACGTGCTAATCAGGAAACCGGCGGTTCGGTGATTGAAATGGGCGAAGCAGAATACATGGTGCGCGCCACAGGCTATATTGATAGCTTGCAGGACCTGCGAAATATTCCACTGGGAGTTAATAAAAACGGTTCGCCCATATTATTAAAAGACATTGCACAGGTGCGACTCGGGCCGCAAATGCGTCGCGGCATTGCTGAGCTGAATGGTGAAGGTGAAGTGGTGGGCGGCATTGCGGTAATGCGTATTGGTGAAAATGCACTGAAAACCATTGCCGGTGTAAAAGCCAAACTCGAAGAATTAAAACCGGGGTTACCTGAAGGTGTAGAAATAGTTGAAGTTTATAATCGCTCGCAATTAATTAACCGGGCGGTTGATACCCTGAGTACAAAACTGCTGGAAGAATTTATTGTAGTGGCACTAGTGTGTGTTGCATTTTTATTTCATATTCGTTCAGCTCTGGTCGCCATTATCTCGTTGCCCATCGGAATTTTAGGCGCATTTATCATTATGCATAGCCAGGGAATGAACGCTAACATTATGTCACTGGGGGGGATTGCGATTGCCATTGGTGCGATGGTGGACGCCGCCATTGTTATGATTGAAAACATGCACAAGCATATTGAAAAAGAGGGGCTCAGCGATGAAAATCGTTGGCAACTGGTTTCAAAGTCGGCAAAGGAAGTAGGGCCTCCGTTATTTTTTTCGTTAATTATTATTACCCTGAGTTTTATGCCAGTGTTTACGTTAGAGGCGCAGGAAGGAAAACTGTTTGCACCACTGGCATATACCAAAACATTTGCTATGGCGGTTTCAGCCGGATTAGCAATAACCCTGGTGCCAGTATTAATGGGTTATTTCATTCGTGGGCACATTATCCCGGAAGACAAAAATCCCATTAACCGCGTGTTAATGAAAGCCTACAAACCCTTTATCGATATGGTGCTGCATTCACCAAAAAAAGTCGTGGCTGTTTCATTAGCACTGGTGATTGTAGGTCTGTGGCCTGTGACTCAACTGGGTTCAGAATTTATGCCGGATTTAGATGAGGGGGATTTAATGTATATGCCCACCACTTTTCCCGGCATTTCCATCGGCAAAGCCCAGGAACTTTTGCAGCAAACCGATAAGTTAATTAAGTCAGTACCGGAAGTGAAATCTGTTTTTGGTAAAATCGGTCGCGCGGAAACGGCAACTGATCCGGCGCCGCTAACCATGATTGAAACCACGGTGCAGTTAAAGCCAAAGTCTGAATGGCGAGAAGGCATGACAACCGAAAAATTAAAAAAAGAATTAACCAACTTAATTAAATTTCCCGGCTTAACGAATGCCTGGGTGATGCCGATAAAAACCCGTATTGATATGTTAGCCACGGGTATAAAAACCCCGGTGGGAATAAAAGTCGCCGGTGCGGATTTAAGCGTCATTGAAGATATTGGTAAAGATATTGAAAAAGCTATATTAACGGTGCCCGGAACCGCCTCTGCCTATTCAGAAAGGGTTGCTGGTGGACGTTATGTAACGGTAGATGTTGATCGCCTGGCCAGTGCTCGTTTTGGTTTAAATATTGCCGATGTGCACGATGTGGTGAGCACGGCATTGGGTGGCATGCAAGTATCACAATCGGTGGAGGGACTGGAGCGTTATCCGATTAATGTACGCTACCCTCGGGACATGCGTGACTCGGTGGATAAGTTGCGTAACCTGCCGGTGGTAACCCCATCCGGTGCGCGAATTTCTCTGGGAGAAGTGGCCAGCATCAATGTTGAAGATGGTCCGGCAGTCATTAAAAGTGAAAACGCCCGACCCAATGGCTGGACTTTTGTGGATATTGAAGGGCGGGATTTAGGTTCGTATGTTGCAGAGGCACAGCAGGTGGTAGCGGAGCAGGTGAAACTGCCACCGGGATACTCCATTGCCTGGTCCGGGCAATATGAATATATGGTGCGAGCAAAAGAACGTTTGTATACGGTGGTGCCGGTAACGCTGGGCATTATTGTTTTATTGTTATATTTGAATTTTCGTAACTTTGCTGAAGTCGCCCTAATTATGGGCACCTTGCCCATGGCACTAATCGGCGGCATCTGGTTGTTATATTTACTTGATTACAATATGTCAGTTGCAGTGGGTGTTGGTTTTATTGCACTCGCCGGTGTGTCCGTGGAAATTGGGGTGATTATGCTGGTGTATTTAAATCAGGCACTGCAAGAACATATTGATAAGGCCCGCCAGCTAAAACGTAGTGTTACCATTGAAGAACTTCGCATGGCGGTTGAGGAAGGTGCATTATTACGTGTGCGCCCGATAATGATGACAGTCGCCACAATTATTGCGGGCTTATTGCCTATAATGTTAGGTAGTGGCACAGGTTCGGAAGTTATGCGTCGTATTGCAGCACCGATGGTCGGTGGTATGGTGAGCGCAACAATTTTAACACTGGTTGTGCTGCCGTCGGTTTTCTTTATGATGAAATACAAAACAGTTTTAAACGAAAAGCTAAATTAAATTATATTTTTTTTGTATATGTTTTTGCACTATTTTTTCAGCGAATGACGAATGAATATAAAAACAGGTGAATTATGTCAGAGCAATATTATTTTAAAGTGAATGGAATGAAGTGTGGTGAATGTGTAAGCAATGTAGAAAATGCGATAAAAAAGTTGCCGGGAATTGATTATGTAGAAGTTGATCTGGAAACAGCAATGGCCGTTGTAAAAGGCGCGGTAAGTGCTCAATCTGTTGGCTTTGCAATTGATGCTGCGGGTTATAATGCCATACTAATTCCAGAGTAAATTGCTATATGAAAATTTACATTAAAAATATGGTTTGTGATCGTTGTGTAATGGTTGTTAAAAATGTAATGCAGGATCTTCATTTACAACCCACCTCCATTGTTATGGGGGTGGTGGAATTTGCCGATCACGTGTTAAATGAAGCTGAGGTGGAAAAAATAAAGCAGGCAATTGAGCCTTTAGGATTCGAGCTGTTAAGTGATAAAAAACATGCGTTAATAGAAAAGATTAAAACCACGTTAATACAGCTAGTTCATGGAGCAAAGGAGTTAGAGCAGATAAAGCTATCAGATTATATAGCCACTGAAATTCAACAGGATTATTACACATTGAGTCATCTGTTTTCATCGACCGAAGGTATGACCGTTGAAAAATATTTTATACACCTGAAAGTTGAACGTATAAAAGAGTTGCTGGGTTATCAGGAGTTTAGTCTCACAGAAATTTCATTTCAGCTCGGATATAGCAGTCTGGCGCATTTGAGTTCACAGTTCAAACAGGTAACCGGTGTTACACCCAGTGCATATAAAAAAAATAATAACAATGAGCAGAGAAGGGCACTAGATAAAATCAAATCTTATTAAGTTGCGCCACCAGATTGCCACTGGTTCTACGTAACCGTTGACTCAGCATCTGTGTGATAATCCATAAAAGTTCAAAAGCCAGTTTTGGGCTAGTGTTGAGCAGATTGAGCAGGCCGTCTCTGGATAAAAGTAACAATTCAACATCCATAGCCGCTACGGCCTGGGCAGATCTGGGCTCGCCATCAATCAGTGACATTTCACCAAAGCTTTGCGATGGCAAAATGGACGCAATAACATTTATCTTTGAACCAGATTCCTTTTTGATAATATCTATTTTTCCTTTGATCACTATCGCCATGGTCGTGTCTTCAGCGCCTTCATCAAAAATGATTGTACCTTTTGATGCGGTGTATGATTCCATGTATCTGCTAATGGTACATATTTGATCCCAGGAAAAATCGGCCGCCCATCTGGTTAGTTCCAGGCTGTTAGCCAGTTCTTCCTCAGAGCATTGAATTCTTTTTAATACCACAGTTAAATCCCCACAATAAATCTTTTGAAAGCTGCTGGTTTTCATGAAAGAGTGTAACCTGAAATAAGGTGAATATTAATTGAGCCAAGTCTCTATTTTGAGAATAAATCAATTATCGAGTGTATGCTACGTTTGTTACATTAAAATGATTAGCTTGTATATTCATAGTAGATTTAAATCAATGGATAAAAGATGCCAGCTTACTGTAGTTATATAATTGAAACTATCGTATATTGGTGTGCTACAAAAAATCACCAAAATACTAAAAGCAGGCAAACTCGAAATTAAAACCTGTAATAAAAAACCGGAACGAGTAATTCAATGAGCAAAGAGTCAATTGTTGTTAAAGGTGCGCACCAGAACAATCTGAAAAACCTGGATATCACACTGCCCACCAATGAGCTGATAGTAGTGACCGGCGTAAGTGGCTCAGGCAAGTCAACTCTTGCATTTGATACGATTTACGCAGAAGGTCAACGACGTTATGTGGAAACGTTTTCCGCGTATGCTCGACAGTTTCTTGATCGCATGGATAAACCTGCGGTTGAGAGTATTCAGGGTATTCCACCGGCAATTGCTATTGACCAGACTAACCAGGTACGCACTTCTCGCTCAACCGTGGGCACCATGACCGAGTTAAATGACTACCTGAAATTACTGTTTGCAAGAATGGCGCAGCTTTACTGCACAGGTTGTGGCCGAGTAGTGGTGAGTGATTCTGCGCAAAGTATTGTTAAAACTATTTTTAAGCAACTGAACGATAATCAGCGGGTGATGGTGTGTTTGCCAATAAAAATACCGCACAATTTTTCTGTTGATGAAATTATCGATTTACTAAATCAACAGGGTTATACGCGTATTCATTCACGCACTAAAGAGCAGGTAGAAGTTATTCAGGATCGTTTAAAAATTAATAATGAAAATACAGATCGATTAACCGAGGCAGTTGAAGCGGCATTAAAGCATGCCAATGGTCGAGTTGTTATTTATCGTCTGGATGATAATAAACAGGCAGCGCAAAGCTTTCGGTTTTCTACCCATCATCACTGTCCGGATTGTGATATTGAATATTCGCAACCAAGTCCGAGTCTGTTTTCATTTAATTCACCGATTGGTGCCTGTGAAAGTTGCAGAGGTTTCGGGCGAATTATTGGTGTGGATTACGGATTAGTTATTCCCGATGAAACAAAATCACTAAAAGATGGTGCGATAAAACCCATTCAAACACCTAGTTATATTGAAGTGCAGGATGAATTAATTGCTTATGCGAAAAAAGCCAAAATTCCGATAGATAAATCCTGGAATAAACTCACTAAAAAACAACAGCGTTGGGTCATCGAGGGTGAGGGGGATTGGGATGAAGGTGTGTGGTTTGGTATTGAAAGGTTTTTTAAATGGTTAGAAAGCAAGTCTTATAAAATGCACATTCGTGTGTTGCTTTCCAAGTATCGCTCATACACGCCCTGTGATGTTTGCGACGGAACCCGTTTAAAACCCCAGGCATTATGGTGGCGGGTAGGAAGTCTTCAGCTGTCTAATAAAGTTATCAATATTAAAAACCGTTATGTGCCTAAGGGCTTAAGTTTATCAAATAAGGACATTGAACGATTGCCCGGTTTAACCGTGCATGATGTATTGCATTTGCCATTGAGTCAGTGTGCGGAATTTTTTCTGGAAATTACGTTACCCAAAGCTTTTGATGAGGCGGGGAAGTTACTAGTAAACGAAGTACGCTCACGTTTAAATTATTTACTGGAAGTGGGTTTAGGTTATTTGTCCCTGGATCGACAATCGCGCACATTAAGTGGAGGTGAAGTTCAGCGTATTAATTTAACTACAGCGCTGGGAACGTCTTTGGTTAATACCTTATTTGTTTTAGACGAACCAAGTATTGGCTTGCACCCCAGAGATATTAATCGACTGGTAAAAGTTTTACACCGGTTGCGAGATGCGGGTAATACGTTATTAGTTGTTGAGCATGATCCGCAGGTAATTCTGGCAGCGGATCGTATTTTAGATATCGGGCCGGGTCCGGGAAAGCTGGGGGGTGAAATCTGTTTTTATGGCACAGCCAGGCAATTACTTCGACAGAAAAAATCGCTAACGGCAGATTATTTAACCGGTGTAAAAAAGGTTGAGTATTCGTCGACTAATGATTTTGAAAAAATACATTCGAAAAATAATAAAAATAAAGAACTGCAAATAATCGGTGCAACGGAACATAACTTAAAATCCATAGACATCAGCATTCCATTACATCAGCTGGTTTGCATAACGGGTGTGAGTGGCTCGGGTAAGTCCACGTTGATGCGCGATGTACTGTATCCGTGGTTATGTAAATACAAAGGTAAATCGGTGGAAACCCCAGGTGCCTGTAAAAAAATAAGTGGTTACCAGCACATCGATGATGTGGTGCTGGTTGACCAAAGCCCGATTGGTAAAACTACCCGATCTATTCCCGCGACATATGTAGGCGCATTTGATGCAATTCGTAAGTTGTTTGTTGCGCAGCCATTATCCACAGAGCGCAGCTACACACCGGGTACCTTTAGTTTTAACTCCGGCAATGGTCGTTGCCCTACCTGTTCGGGCAATGGTTTTGAAATGGTAGAAATGCAGTTTTTAAGTGATGTGTATATTCGTTGCCCGGACTGTGATGGAAAACGCTATCGCAATGAAATATTGCAGGTGAAATTATTAGGCGAAGTGATGGAACATAAAAAATCGCAAAGCAATAAAACTACTCAGGCGAAATCCATTGCTGATATTTTAGAAATGACGGTTGCGGAAGCACTATTGTTTTTTAAAAATGAAATGGATGTGGTGCGAACTTTACAGCCTCTGGTTGATGTAGGTCTGCATTACGTGCAGTTAGGGCAGGCGGTACCGACATTGAGTGGCGGAGAAGCGCAGCGTTTGAAACTGGCGGGTCACCTTGCAAAGCAACTGGTCGCGGAACGGAAAAAAACCGTTAAAAATAAAGGTACTTTATTTTTGTTTGACGAACCAACCACCGGTCTGCACTTTGATGATATCGCAACCCTTATGAGAGCATTTCGTCAGCTGACAGAAGCGGGGCACTCCCTGTTAGTAATAGAACACAATCTTGATGTGATTCGCAACGCTGACTGGTTAATCGATATTGGCCCGCAGGGGGGTGAAAATGGGGGGGAGTTAATTGCTCAGGGCACACCGCAAAATGTGTTAGCAGAAAGTCGATCGGGAAAAACAAAATCCCTCACAGCAGTCGCATTGCGTGAATATGAAAAGTCACTTGAATTATCTAAACAATCAGCCGCGAGTTTACAAAATAAACTGGCGGTAAAAAAACCTGTTGTGAGTAAGAACCAGAGTATTGAAATTCATCATGCCCGTGAACACAATTTAAAAAATGTTGATCTTTCGATTCCACGCAACAAATTTACGGTAATTTCTGGTGTCAGTGGTAGCGGAAAAAGTACCGTCGCTTTTGATATTGTATTCGGTGAAGGCCAACGACGTTATCTGGAATCTTTAAATGCCTATGCTCGACAGTTTGTACAACCCGCAACCCGCCCGGATGTAGATGCCATTCACGGGATTCCACCCACCGTTGCCATTGAGCAGCGCACCAGCCGGGGTGGTAGAAAAAGTACCGTCGCAACGTTGACGGAAATTTACCATTTTCTACGCTTGCTTTATGTAAAGCTTGGTACGCAATATTGCCCCGAGTGTAATGTAGCAATTGAGCCACAATCCCTCGAGGCTATTTTAGCATCGGTACAGAAAAAATATGCGAATACTGAAGTGATGTTGCTAGCGCCTTTGGTTGTTGCACGAAAAGGTATTTATAATGAGCTGGCAAAGTGGGCAGCTAAAAAATCCTGTGTGCAATTACGTGTGGATGGTGAATATGTGACAACTGACCCCTGGCCAAAGTTGGCGCGTTATAAAGAACACAATATAGAAATGCCTTTGGGAAAAATAAAAGTAGCGCCGAATAAAGATAAAGAACTAAAAAACCTCCTGCAACAGGCGCTGGATATTGGTAATGGAGTGGTGATTGTCGAGCCTCTAAAAACGCAATCAAAAAGTAAAAAAGTTGAATCTCTGTTTTCAACCGAACGCGCTTGCCCTACCTGTGGAAATGGTTTTGATGAACTGGACCCTCGATTATTTTCCTACAATTCAAAACATGGCTGGTGCGAATCCTGTTTTGGTACCGGAGAAGTGATTAAAGATTTTGACGAAGAGCAAAGCGGTGAAGAAAGTGAGTGGATGAATAGCGAGGAGTCTGAGAATAATTCAACAAGTTGTGATGTCTGCGAGGGACAGCGTTTAAATAAAACTGCACTGGCGGTACGTTTTCGTAATCGCTCGATTGCGCAACTTGCCGAGATGGCCGTGGATGATGCGCAGAAGTGGTTTGAGAAATTAAAATTAAAATCACATGAGCAGGCAATCGCTCGGGACCTATTAGTTGAGATGCGTGGACGTTTAACTTTTTTACAACGTGTGGGTTTAAATTATTTGTCACTGGATCGTTCTGCGCCCACACTCAGTGGTGGTGAAGCGCAGCGTATTCGCCTGGCATCACAGCTGGGATCAAACTTACAGGGGGTGTGTTACATTTTAGATGAACCAACCATAGGGTTACACACACGTGACAATCACCGGTTAATTGAGACCCTGCGCCAGATACAGCAGCAGGGTAATACAGTGCTGGTGGTTGAGCATGATGAAGATACCATTCGTGAAGCGGATTATGTCATTGATATGGGGCCGGGAGCTGGGGTTGAAGGTGGCGAAGCCGTTGCGGTGGGTACATTAAAGCAGCTGATGAAGAATAAGAAATCTTTAACCGGGCAGTTTATTGCAAAACCTTTGCGCCACCCAATGCAAGGGTTACGCGATGTGGAAAAACGTAAACAGTGGCCAACGGATACGCTTGAAATTATTGGTGCACACAATAATAACCTGAAAACCATTGATGTAACTATACCGCTTCGAAAATTGCTGTGTGTGTCCGGCGTTAGCGGTAGTGGCAAGAGCACGCTGATACGCTCGGTGTTACATGGGAACTTAAAAACACGCATAAATAATCAACGATCAAAAGCCGGCCGTGCAAAAAAAATATCCTGGCAGGGTTGCCAGTCAATTGAAGGCTGGAAAAATATTCAGCGAATTTTAGAAGTTGATCAAACACCGATTGGAAAAACACCGCGATCCTGTCCCGCAACCTATATTGGCATATGGGACACTGTTCGAAAATTATTTGCAGATACGGTGGACGCACGATTAAAAGGTTATAAACCAGGACGTTTTTCATTTAATGCCGGGGATGGGCGATGTGAAGCCTGTGGTGGACATGGCATGCGTAAAGTGGAAATGAATTTTTTACCGGACGTCAGGGTTGAGTGCGAAATTTGCCATGGCCTACGTTTTAATGATGAAACTTTATCGGTGAAATTTAAAGATAAAAATATTGGTGAAGTACTGGCGATGAATGTAAAAACTGCCACCGAATATTTTTCTGCGATTCCTTCTGTTCACCATGCGCTGCAATTGTTGCAGGATGTGGGGCTGGGTTATTTAACCCTGGGTCAGCAAAGTCCGACATTAAGTGGCGGCGAAGCACAGCGCATTAAACTGGTTGCGGAACTGGCCAAAGCCAATACAAGAACACAGCAGCATAACCTTTATGTATTAGATGAGCCCACGGTTGGACTGCATATGGCGGACGTAGAAAAATTATTAAGAGTCTTGCATCGCCTGGTGGACGCGGGAAATTCAGTGATTGTGATTGAACACAACCTGGATGTCATTGCAGAAGCTGACTGGGTGATTGATGTTGGACCTGAGGGTGGAAAACTCGGCGGGAAAATTGTAGCCCAGGGAAAACCGCAAACAATTTGCAAACGTAAAAAATCACATACGGGTAAGTATCTGAGTGAGCTGGTTAGTTAGTTTGCTTAATAAAAAACTTAAAAAATTTCCGCTAATGAACGCAAATAATATCAAGACTTTAATTATTGATTGATGAGGTGACTAACTGTTTGGATTTCACTGAGTTAAACATAATTAATGTTATTCTCACATGCTTATGGTGGGAACCCAGTTGCTTATCCTGAGATGAATGTAGACTGCTTCGAAGTTGGCAATATCGATAAGTATTTTATACAGTGAGTATCGAAGGTACACAAAAAATAAATTAGTGTTTTTTTGCGTTCATTAGAGGACAAAAATTCTTTTTCTTTTTAACCACCCCAACTAAACCGATCAGCCCCGAGAAAAACAACCACAGAGAAGCTGGCACCGGCACCGGCGTCAGCGGAACATTATCTTGCATCCACTGACTAGTTGTAGATTCCAGAGGTGCATCAGCGGAGCCGCGTAATGCTACATCGGGATTAATATTATTCGCTGCATTATTAGCATCTAAAAAACCATTGCGTAACTGGTGACAACGATTTTCGGTGTAAGAAACTGCTACGCCCTGATTGCGGGTATAAAATGTGTTGTTAGAAAAATCCGGGCAGCCGAATGCAAGCTGGGTGTAACTTAAATTATCACCACCAAATGCGGTCATACGATCAGCAGCAAAACTTGCTGCATTGCTGTCCAGGTCGCCGTATAAATCCAGTACGGGTACAGATGAAATTAAGCCCAGATTATTTACTGTGTCATAAATATTTATATCATTGGGGGTTGTTGCTGGTGTGCTGCCGATATTGCCGTATATACCGACACCGATTAAACCGCCTAATGCAATATTTGAATCTATTCCAAGTAACCCCTGCTCCCAGGCAGCGGCAGTGGCAGTGGCAAAGCGAGATCCGAGACTAAAGCCACCGATAACGATCGTATCTATATTGCTGTTGCTTGCCACTAGCGAGTCAACAGCGGAATTGAAATAAGAAAAAACCTGACTTTCAACGGTGCTTTCATTGGCTAAATAGTTAGCGAAACCTGTACCACCCACGGGTACCGGGTTATCAATTGATAATGTAGTGTAACCGTCATTATTTAATGTTTGGCGTAACTGACGAACAACATCGCCATTGGGGGTTTGTCCGCGACCGTGAAAAAAAATTACACCGACATTGGGTGAGTTGCTGCCTTCGAGTAGCAGGCCGTTAAATGTTTCAGATCCGGTGCTGAGTGAAATAGCACTAGCTTGTGTAGTGAAGCTAATCAGCAATATAGCAAGTAAGCCTGTTTTTTTAATCATAGGGTATTCCAAATCGCAAGCAAGTCTAAAGCATGATGTTATCACGATAAATAGAATAATAGTTGCATTAATAATATGTGATCATGGCAATAATAATTGGACGTAGAATGGAATAAAAACAAACAAATTGACTCTTTTATATTAATGGTGTTTTAATATTTGTGCATATTTTTAAAGAGGTAATAGCTAAAAGCTATCAGGGGAAGGATTAATGTTTGCAGTGTTATCGCGTTTAACGGGCGCTTTTGTTGTTATTAGTTATGTATTGGCTGTTGCTGCCTGTGGTGGTGGTGGAGGTGGCAGTAAAGATCTTCAGGTAAGCACCTCTTCTGTAGATTTCACGGCGGTTTTTAATACCCCGGCCCCGGTTGCTAAAAACTATTCTATCAGTTGGTCAAGAACGGATGTGGCGGGTGTGGTTATTGGCTATCCGCCAACTCAACCAGAGCCTCGATGGTTAAGTATCAGTACGAATGGAAATACTAACCCTGTCACTGTGACGTTCAATGTTAATCTGGATTCAATGAGTGTGGGTACCTATAGTACAACGGTACGTGTGGTGAGTGGCACAGCTAATCTGAATGTGATCGATGTAGTTGATATACCGGTTAGCTTAACCATCGTTGATGAAATTATTTCCTCACCTCTGGATGTTGTGATGGAAATGAATGTGGGGGAGGCGAGCACTGAAATACAAACCCTCAATTTGTCTCAGGCGGGGGCAGAAATAACACCTACAGGTATTAGTGCCCTACCAAATGACAATTGGTTGCATGCAAGACTTTCCAACAATGCGGTTGAGTTTTCAACAACTCAAAATGCCTCGGCACTGGCGCAGGGACTATACGAAGCAAACGTATTAATTGCCCATGAGTTTGGCTCGGTTAGTGTGCCGGTCAGTTTGCATGTTAATCAAAAAGCGGTCAATTTTGTTTCTCCCTATGCGGGCACCACGAATAAAGCGGGAGATGTGATAATTCGCGGACATGGTTTTTCTGGTCTGTCGAATCCCGAGGTATTATTTGGTGATACCTCAGCCTTATCGATTAATTTAGTTAGTGACTCAGAAATACATGCAAGCTATCCAGCACTGGCCGCGGGAGCTTATGAGGTTAGTGTAAAAGATATGACCACAACACTGCCGAGCAATGCAAGTTTACAGGTAAGCGACGCACCAGCTTATACATATGTTTCAATCGCCCGTAGTGGAGGATTACAACGAGCGATTTATGATGCCCAACGGCAGGCTATTTATATTACTGATGAAATCGAGCACCATTTAGAGCGTTATAAATATAATGGCAGCTCATGGGATGTGAGTGCAATTAACTACCCGATTTCTAGTGATGGAACAGATGCGGCAATATCACCGGATGGTCAGAGTCTTTATACAACTAATTACAATAGTATCTCAGTGTTCGATCTTGATAGCGTAAGTTTAGTGGATAGAATTTCGACGGTGAATTTTAATACAGACCCGGGTTCAATACAGGCACCTTCTTTAAATCGAATTGCTTTCGCTAATGATGGCAAGGCATTAGTGACTAGTGCCGGGAAAAATAATCTATTTAGTTATGATATTGTAAGTGGTGGTTTTAAATCGCTGAGTACAGAGTTTGGGTATGTTAATCGGTTTGTTATGGCATCCGGTGACGGTAGTAAAATATTTTTGCCCTCTCATGATATTAGTACTATAGAAAAGGCCGCAGCATCTTATGATGCTAGCAGCGAGCAGTTAACAGTTTCCTCGAGATTAACATCGAATTTAATTGAGATGAGTGTGGATGGTAGTGGTTCGCGAGTAATACTGTCTGACTATCGAAATGACCAGGCTTATGTGTATGATGAGAATTATAATGAGCTTGGGATATTGCCGCCTTTAAATAGCCTGGATTTATTTTCCAGTCGTGTCTCCCATGCTTTGTCACCTGATGGAACTCGGGCTTATTTATATATCAGTACCAGTGGAAAGTTACATGTGCTGGATTTAACGGCCAGTGATGGTGCTAATGGTTTTGTTGAAATTGGAAGTGGTACCGTTATTCCTGATGCACCGGCTGACTGGACTAAAATGTCTATCAGTCCGGATGGGGGAAGTCTGTTTATTAGCAGCAATAGTCAGTTAATTGTTTTTCCTGTTCCGTAACGAAAATATTGTTATATGAATCAGAAGCAGGCCTATAGCCTGCTTCTGATTGTTAGAATTTAAATTATTCACAGGTATTAAAATAAAGCCATTCGGACATGGGGTCTTATGTAAGCTCTGAATTATGCAGGACTATTTCGGGCAGTTTCAGTGTTTACAGAATAATTATCTTTCAATATAGTTCCGCCAAAAATGATTAACTATTTCTTTTTAAGAGTTGTGGTTTGTTTAAACCCGGACCGACTCTCAATAAGTAAATCTAATTTATTGTCCTTTTTTACGGTGATAGTTAATGTTGCGTTGTCTTTATATAGCACCATGCAGTATTTAAGATCGGTTGCACTCTTAAATTTTAAAATGATTATATTATCTTCTACAGATAGCTCTTCAGTCTCTAGCCGGCATTTTTTAGGCGTGCCATAGTGTAACGAATAAATATATGCGTTTTGTGCATTTGCATCTGGCTTAATTGTTAAGTCAATTGCAACAATACCATCTTTTTCATCCGTAACAATTCCAGTCCATTTACCTGTTAAGTTCTTCTGTAGTGGGCTGGCAGCTAATGCCATCGAGACGGTCAGTGTAATAAATACAAGGCCCATGAAAATTAACAAACTATTTTTTTTTGTATAGAAAGGCATTTTTCATCTCCATTTATTTGTGTTTAAGTGTTTGTAAAAAACAATAAAGCAAAGTCAGTCAGGATTAAAAATAGTAAAAATAGCAGGCCTCTAAAGAGGTGAATTTTGATGCGGGGTTGTTTTTGTGCTCGATTTGATGCTTCATCCAGATCAAGCAGATAGTCTTCCAAAGGTAATGTGTCTATACTGACCTGAGTTTGAAAGTCTGACTCTATTTCGGATATCAACTTAAAGTCATGGCAGTGCTCTTTTTCTGCGCACTCTTTACCACGATGTGTAATCACATATCGGTTCTCAGATTCAGCGCGCTTATGCTTTTCTTTTTTGACATCACAGCCAAACTCTAATGCAATTTCCTTAATCTGTATGCTTTCAGATGCGCATAAACTGGAAAGTGATACCCTGAGAAATTCATGTTTTTTTTGGCCTCCGTCTGCGGTGGGTAACTGGCATTCTAGTGAGAGAGAGTCTGGTTGTCCATCCTGTCCCGCATTAATCACACTGTGTAGCTTTTGCAGCTGCATCTCATCAATTTTTTGCTGAGCACCCTGTGCAGTGCTTTGCATAAACATTAATAAATCATTGAGTTCCCTGGTGGCCACTTTGATCTCCAGTGAGTACGGTGATGCATAGACACAAATGAACTAAGGCTTTAATACTGTTGTTAATCTAATATTAAAGCTAATCAGAAATCCACACGGGTTTACGCGCAAAGCCAACGTGGTACACCATCCATTGCAAAACCGCCTGATGCTCACCAATATTGAGAATTTTAAAACTTTTCTCAATACCGATAATCGTTCCTGCCGGAGGGCCAGCCAGGCATTTGTTTAACAGGTCCATGGCCTGCTGAATCTCGTCGTCTGATATCATCTGACTCGGATTACTGGTGCCAATTGTTATGCGTTTGACATAATGTATATCCGTTAAATCAAACATCTTCGATCACTTTTGCATGCCATGAGTTCAGGTGCATCAACATCAACTATCCGCTAAATTTGTCAAAATTAACTCGTAGGATTACTCTTTATCGTTTTCTTTGAGCCCCCAGAACGCGAAGAAACTTTAGCGGCTTCACCAATTTGACGAGGTGCGATGGATGTTTGTAAAATATCCATTACTCGCGCCAATCCCTCTGGCATACCCTTGTCTTCAGCGTGTACTGAAACATGGTATTTAGCAGAGTTGTCTGATTTGCGTGTAGTTTCCGCATGCGCAGAGACCTTGCCCTGAACAGTCACCTTGGCGGAAAAAGGCCCCCATCCGGCACCGGCTTCGGCAGAGGTTGATGCCTCTGTATCGACACCCGCAGTGGCGCTGAAAGATGATTTAACTTCCATATCGAAAGTGATATCAACGGTGGTAATACTCAGGTTAGGGACATTAACAATGGCCAGAAGGGGAACATCTAGCTCTACACTTTCTTCACCTATAGTCGTCAAAGGCTGGGTCGGATCAGAACTCGCAGGCGCTGGAATTTCAACTGGTCGCTTAAATTTAAATGATGCGGTTCGTGTATCGCCCACTATGGTATTCGGATTAGCTTTTATCTGCTCATCGGTGGGTGGTAAAAAGCCAATGACTTTAATAAAGTCTGCGGTAGCACGGGCTAATTTAACCTGAGAATCACAGGCGGCGGTTAATGGGCCCCCAATCAGGCTGTCCATGGGTAGCCCCTGAAACTGATCAGACATATTCACAAGTTCGGCCATAACTTTTCTCCTTTGATATAAAAGTACGTGTGGTAGAGGTCTACCGGTCCAGAGGGCTCTGATCAAGCCTGATTATTTTAGGCAGGTCGTTTTTAAATGCCTGATTCTAACCATGCTTGATCAGAGCATCACTGGTTATTCAATATCACCCTGTACCTGTATCAGTCTGTCGACTAAACGCGCCATGCTTTCAGAAATATCGCGTCCTTCAACCTTCATAACAACATGAACTGTACCGGTTTTTTTTCTAAATACGCCACTGCCTCGCATATCAAGACTGACAGATCTAAGTTTTTTGGGTGTTCCTGTCATCGGCTCCAGTTGAGAGCTAGTTTCATCATATTTATCCGTGTCCTGTTCCGTGACGCCAATCAGGTCAGTGTCGAAACTTATTTCTACTTCCTTGATGCGTAACAATGAACTAGCCACCAGTGAAAGCAGAGGAACTCGATAAAGAACATCGGCTTTTTCTGCTGCCGGGTTGAGTGATGGCAGCAAAACATCTAATGTTTTCGGACGATTATCATCATCAAAAAAATTTAGAAAGTTACTTATCTGGTGTGTTTCTATTCGTTGTTGCGCCTCAACGACAGCGCCAGCCATGCCCTCAATCAGGTTGTCCAGAGATTCCTTATCAGCCATTCGAGGTAACCATCATTATTTACGCCGTTTGTTAACCGTTATTCCAGAGGGTTCTGGCTAGCCCTGAATTATTAGAGCGATAAAATGGTCAGATTCTGACCACAACCGATCAGGTGTCGCTGGAACTAAGATTCAGGATCAATACTAAACTGGGGGAGGAAAAAGCAGATGTAATTCAATGAGACTTTTAACATTTCCGGTGATAAAAATTGGATAAACATTAAAGCATCACAATTAACTACTACCTGCTTCGATGTTAGTAACCTGGCATTGGCTTGTCAAGTAAATGCTGGGTTTAAGGTAATTAAAGTTTTTTATAGCTTAGGGAAACAATAAAAATTTAAGCCCCGTTTAAGTTTAGGCTGTTTAAAATAACGATTTAATGATTTTTACAAATTCCGGATCATCCCAGACAATCGCGGCATTTACGCCGTAAATTATGTTTCCATGGGTATCAATGATAAACGTAGACGGATAGGCTATAACATTCCATTTTTTTGCGAACTGACCATCGTTATCAAGCAGTACCGGATAATCGACATTTACATTATTTAAGAATTTTAAAATAGTTTGTTTGTCTTCTGCATAGTTAACAGAAATAAGATCGAAGGGCTTGCCCCGCATCTTTTCATTTAATCGGTTTAAAGACGGTATTTCTTCAACGCAGGGTGGGCACCAGGTGGCCCAGAAATTAATCACCGTCACCTTGCCGGTAAAATCGGTCTTTACAAAAGGTCTGTCATGGGCGTCAAACAGATTAATGGACAGGGGCTGGTTTGTGCCTTTAAATTTTTTTAAATAAACATCAATGCCACTATCGGTGTTTGAGTTTTGTGCCAGAGGCAGTGGTTGTGGTCTGCTGGGGATATTGTGTTTGTCTAAAACGGCTAGCATTTTTTTAATGTTTGGTGCTAATGTTTGGCGTTGTTTTTTAATTGCGTCCGCAGGTTGTTCGCTGTAAAAAAGACTCATAACCTGCGGTATCATTTTCACATAAACTGGATTGTTGTGCTGCTGAAGTTTTTCCAGCACGGTTTTAAATTGATTAATATTGCGACTGTTTCTGGTTTGATAAATCATTAATGGAATATTAGTCGCGTCCATAATCGGCATGAATTCCGGATCAAGTCCCAGTGGTGGAACAGATGCATAACTGGAAGGCGTAAAAAGTATGGCTCCAATAAGATAAGCGGAATCATGTTTTCGTAGTTGCCACTGGTGTGCGCCGATGAGTGCATTAAGTGCTGCATAAGAATCACCCGCAACAATTATCTTCTTGCCGGTGTTTTTGTGTGCGTATTCAATGATATCAGCGGTGTATTTACCGTTAAGTTTTCGAATAGAACCTGAGCCTCGAGGTAGAAAAAGGGATTCGACGATGTCGGTTTGCCAGACTTCAATATTCTGCCTGGTTAATAGTTTTGCCATAATCTGGTGGCCGGGACGAATACCATATTCCGGCGCAAGCCATAGCATTAAATACTCGCTGGATTTTTCATTCAGAGGTTTGAAAACTTCAATAGCTATGTCGATATCATCTGAAACGGAGACAGTGACTTCTTCCTGGGAGTAAGCCGCCTGGCTATAGCAAATAAAGCTATAAAATAAAAAGGTGAAATAGCCGCTACGGATAAATGACATAATTGAAAATCCAGTCTGAAATGGTGCTTGAAGCGATTGTGATGGCTTAATCTATAAAATAAAACCAGAATTATATAATAATAAAATGACTCATCAGGCGTATCATTATACATAGTATTTAAGGTATCGGAGACAAAATGTCGAAGCAGAGTTATCGTTTATCTATTTCCGGAATGTCCTGTGCAGGTTGTGTTTCTGCGGTGGAAAAAGCATTGAATAGTGTGCAGGGTGTCGAAACCGCTGTGGTCAATTTTGCGGAGCATACCGCAAGTATATCGGGGGATGTCAGTGCAGATGTCCTGATAAAGGCGGTAAAAGGTGCGGGCTATGATGCGGCTGAGCTCACTGCCGCTGATGCGCAGCAAATAGAAGAAAAAGACCAGCAGGATTTATTGTACTATCAGCAATCGTTAAAAAAGTCACTGTTAGCCGCCTTAGTTGGATTTCCTTTGTTTATTGCTGGAGTGCTGGGTTATTTGCCACCCATTGAATCGCTCACGGATAAAATCTTCTGGTTGATCACGGGTTTATTAACGCTAGGGGTCATGCTTTATTCCGGCAGGCATTTTTATGTGGGCGCGTGGAAATCATTCAAAGTACATAACGCAAATATGGATACCCTGATTGCGCTGGGTACGGGTGCCGCCTGGGTATTTTCCATGTGCGTGTTGTTGTTATCCAGCTGGTTACCAGAAAATGTTCAGCACGTTTACTTTGAAGCCACCGCGATCATTATTGCGCTCATTAATTTAGGCTCGGCACTGGAAAGTAAGGCACGGGGTAAAACTTCGCAGGCGATAAAACGCTTAATTGGGTTGCAGCCAAAAACCGCGCGTGTAATTCGCGATGGAAAAGAAATAGATATCCCCATTGAGGATGTGGGACTGGACGAAACCTTGCGGGTGCGCCCCGGCGAAAAAATTCCGGTGGATGGTCAAGTTATTGAAGGAAAATCGACTATAGATGAATCGATGTTAACCGGTGAGCCCATGCCGGTAGAAAAAAATATCGGGAGTGAAGTGGCTTCCGGGACAATAAATAAAAGCGGCTCTTTTTTATTTGTATCAACCCGTATTGGTAAAGATACCGCATTGGCACAAATTATTAATATGGTGCGCCAGGCTCAGGCGAGTAAACCTGCCATTGGAAAACTGGTGGATAAAGTGGCATCGGTATTTGTGCCTGTGGTGTTAATTATTGCGGTGATTACATTTTTAATCTGGTTAAATTTTGGCCCGCCACCGAGTTTTACTTATGCACTAGTTACCACCATGAGCGTTTTAATTATTGCCTGCCCCTGTGCCCTGGGTTTGGCGACACCAATTTCAATTATGATGGGTGTGGGCAAAGCAGCGGAGTCGGGCGTTTTGATTCGCAACGGTGATGCCCTGCAACAGGCGGGTAAGTTAAATATTGTTGTGCTGGATAAAACCGGTACGGTTACCCAGGGGCGACCCGCAGTTACAAACATTAAATCATTACCCCATAGCTCAGATGATGAATGTTTAATGCTAGCGGCCAGTATGGAGGTTTTATCCGAGCATCCATTGGCTGAAGCGGTGATAAATGAAGCACATGTGCGTGGCTTATCGCTGGTTGAAGTTGAAGCGTTTGCCTCACATACCGGGCAGGGCGTAACGGCTTTGGTTGATGGGAAAGAGGTAGTGCTGGGCAACAAAAAATTAATGCAACAGCAAAATATCAATGTGGATGAATTGCAGGATGAAATTAATGCTCGTTCAGCAGAAGCGAAAACACCGGTGTATCTTGCGGTAAACGCTAAAGCCTGCGCAGTTATTACGATCGCCGATCCCGTAAAGCAGGATTCAAAGCAGGCCATTGCCCAACTAAAACAACAGGGACTGAAAATAGTATTGCTTACCGGTGACAATAAAATGACAGCCGAAGCGGTTGCGCAATCCGTGGGCATAGATGAAGTTATTGCAAATGTAATGCCCGATGAAAAAGCCGATCAAATTAAACAGTTGCAACAACAGGGAGCCATAGTGGGTATGGTCGGTGATGGTATAAATGATGCCCCGGCACTAGCGATTGCCGATGTCGGTTTTGCCATTGGTACCGGTACCGATGTGGCCATTGAAAGTGCGGATATAACTTTAATGCGTGGCTCTCTTTATGGGGTCGTCGATGCAATTTTAATTTCGCGGGCCACGCTAAAAAATATAAAACAGAATCTGTTCGGTGCTTTTGTTTATAACTCGCTGGGTATTCCTGTTGCAGCAGGTGTTTTATATCCGCTGATTGGTCTGTTATTAAACCCGATGATTGCAGGTGCGGCGATGGCAATGTCATCGGTTACAGTGGTAACAAATGCAAATCGTTTGCGCTACATTAAAACGAACGCCCAGGACGCGTCGTCAGGAGAATTAGAGTGATGTTGTTAGTAAACTTGCTGGGAGTAGTCTTGATATTATTGATTGTCTGGTGGTTCTGGCTATCAAAAAATTATAGAGATTAGTTACAATGCTCATTGTATCAAATGTGTGCTTTTTTCGATAAGGTTCTCAGTGTTTGTAGCAAGGCATGAGAACCTTGATGTAGTGCACATTGTATCTGTGCGAATATGTGATAGCCCATACATAATTCGAGCATAATTTGAGGTTATAGTAAGCCCGTTTATAAATACGGGGAAATAGCATGAACGGCTCATATTCATTTTTCCAGGGTTTATCTGATGCTGAAACGAATGAAATAAAATCACATTCTTTGATAAAAAAATTTAAGAAGGGCGAACTCATTTTCGCTGAAGGGGATAGTGTTGATTATTTTTATATTATTGAGTCTGGCCGCGTCTCAATTTATGTTGATAAGTGTGGCAGGGATGAGCCAATATGTGCGTTGAGCAGGAACGATTATTTTGGTGAAATGGCGATATTCAATAATGATCGGCGTACTGCATCGGCAAAGGCCTGTGAAAATACAGTTTTATTTGTAATTTCCAAAGAGCAATTTTTATCATTTGTTAACACCCATCCATTACTTGCAGATAAATTTAGATCTATTCTGGCAAAAAGAAATGAGGAGCTTTTGTTAATAGAGGATCTTACTCATACAACTGGCATTGATGGTAAAAAACTGCATATTAGTATTAAAGGTGACCCCTCTATCAGGGAGTCGGCTTTTTTCAGGATACGTTATGAGAGTGTCGTCGATAAACTGTTGCCTCAACTGGAGCCCGTATTAGAAGATCTGTTACTTAAGCGGTGTATATATAAAGTATTTCTTAATTTCAATAGTGGTGAGGTCAGAACCAGTTCGGTGTTTAATCCGTTCAATGAGAATATACATACGGTAAACAAATTGATAAATAAGGCGTATGTCGATCGTCATTTTATCGAAATATCCTATGCTGAAAAATCCAGGTTTATAAAACGATTGTTTGGTTTCGTTGTCGATGATGACCTGTTTGGCCAATCGCCTTCATATATGAAAAATATATTTATTAAAATGAACAAGGACTGGAAACCGGTAGAGCAAGAAAATATTAGTATGGTCATGACGCAATTAAGGGTTTTAAGGAATATAAAAAGTTTTTATTTGCGTAACCTGAGTGTCAGTATTATTCAGGATGCGATAAGGCTACAGTTTAATTGTGATGGTACGCACTTTTTAAGCTCTGAAGATTATCAGCAGTTCTTGCAGGAAAACCTGTCAGCAATGCATTAAAGTATTTCTCTATTTTTTAATGTCGGGCAGCAATTTCAATAAAGCCAGAGTTGATGGTTGTGCTTTGGTTTTTTCAAAACAACATGGCTTCAGAGTTATGCCGTGTTTCTATATATCAAATAAATTCTCGTACACGATTTAAGAATAATGTTTGAATGTATTCGTGGGTAAATAAGTCGTGACTAATGTTGTGTTTGAAAGATTAAATAAATCAGTCCGATTTGTTGGCGCCGATTAGTTAATGTTATTGAGGGTCATTATATTTTTTTATAAATACTGTCCCGATCTATTATTGTGCAACTCATCGTTATAATTTAGGTATATTAATTCAGCTATCGATTTATATGGCGATAATTAATTTGTAATAGATGGAGAAATATCATGTGTAGCTCACCTAAAGGCGGGTGTACAAAACCCATGTTAAGCAGCAGTGTTGATAGCTTAACCTGTGACATGTCCTCAGCGGATTACAGCCGTATGATACATCAAGCCAATGAAAGTTATGGGCGTCGCCAGGAAGAATTAAAAGAGTATCGAACTATCCATAAAAATAAACTTTCAGAAATTTATAAAGCACAGCCAGAGGTTTCTTTTTTCGAATAATTGAAGGCATTTTTCAACCAAATTAGTGAAACTCAGGCTTTAGATAGTAAATAAGTACAAATTTTCTGCAATCCATCCCATTTAGTTCAATATTAATGGTCTAATTCGTTGACTAAGGGTGTAACGGGTATATAATTCACTTAGCTAGAAAGTGCCTTGAATACTTATGCACACCACATTTCGAAGTTCCAACTGTAGTACTCCGTCCTGTTCTCATATGTAAACACTTCCAGCACAACCCGTCTCGGGACGACTTATTGTCATGAGACATTAATTACTTTTGAAAAAATAGGATAGAAAATATGTCTACTACTACTGGTACTGTTAAATGGTTCAACGAATCTAAAGGTTTTGGTTTTATCGAGCAGGAAAACGGCCCTGACGTTTTTGCTCACTTCAGCGCGATCCAGGGTTCAGGTTTCAAAACTTTAACCGAAGGTCAAAAAGTTGAGTTCACTGTAACTCAAGGCCAGAAAGGTCCTCAAGCTGAGAACATCGTAGCGGTTTAATTCTGATTTAATCAGATTAAATGCTCGTCATATCCTTTGGGGTATGATGTTAAAAGGCCAGCTCCGAGGAGCTGGCCTTTTTTATAGTCGGATCTTTGGTGGAGGATGCCCTGCCTAAGGTCGGTTATCTAGCCTTATTAATTCGGGCTTATTAATCTAGGCTTATACACAGCCCCATTACCCCTGGCTGATTCTGCGTGCTAATTCTTCATTCAGCCCCAGACTGTCCATCACCTCGGTAATGATCTTGCCAATTAACTCTATATCATCAAGATTAAAACTCATGGGCAGGCGCAGGTCGCAGGCATAGTTAATCAGCTCAGCGGTTTTTTCGCAGGCGGGTGTTTCAGTAAAGGAATATTCCCAGTTACGAAAATCACGGGCATTGTTATTGAGGCCAAACACCTGGATGATGACGCCTTTTTCAGCCGTCGCGGAGATAAAGTGACTTAGCTCTGTTTCATTTAGGCCCGGCAGATTAAATTGCAGGCTATCACCCACATTTTCCGCATTATCCACGGGTTCGGGAATATGGATATGAGGAATATCTGAAAGAATAGTAATCAAACGTTGGTATTTTTCTTTGTAAGCCGTGATACGCTCATCAATTAATTCAACCTGTGGGCGCAGAATGGCGGCGGTTAAATTATTCATACGCAGGCTGAAGTTGGGTACTGAAAATTTCAGCGATTCAAACAGGCTGTCGTCCATTGGACGGGCGAGGTGCTTTTTATATAAACCTTCATAGGAGCCTGCTGCCATTATGCAGTATGCGGCGAGTTGCTCATCATTGGTGGCGATAAAGCCGCCTTCACCGGAATTCAGCATTTTATGGCTTTGGGTGCTGTAACAGGCTATTTCACAGTGGTGGCCGACAAAATGGCTTTTGTCAGTATCCTGTGCATTCCAGCGCTTGCCCAGGCCGTGGGCGCAATCTTCTATGAGGCGAATATTGTTTTTATCGCATAGCTGTTGAATCTTATCCAGCTCAGCAATATGCCCGCGCATATGGGACAAAATAAAATAGTTAACGTCTGGATTTGCCTTAATCTGCTGTTCAAAGTGAGCAAGATCAATCACATACTGGTCATTACACTCTATAAAAACCGGCGTAGCACTAGCGTGAACAATGCTGCTGGGTACCGCGGTAAAGGTGAAGGCATTGGTAAAAACCCCATCCCCGGGCTGCACACCCATTGCCTTTAAGGCAATAAACATGGCGCTGCCACAGGAGTTAACCGCAACCACATATTTGTGTCCGGTATAGTATCCGAATGCAGCTTCCAGTTTGGATACTTCGCTAAATTCGTCACTATTGTGACCATAGCGATAGAGCATGCCATGCTCCATTTGCGTAATCGCATTACGGATGGCTTCTTGCGGAATTGAATTAGGGGTGTCGAAACTTTTGCTGAATTTCATATTGTAAATTATGGTTGCATCGAAAAATGCGATTCATTGTAACATGATGCGGGGGTGAATAGGGGAAAGATTGACGGGAGGTTAAAGTTTAAATAGGTTTGAATCACGAATAAATGAGAGCTGATGCACGTTTTTAACTAATGTACCCAGCGGTGCATTTCACAGCAGCGCTGGGTATTGCTTATATTAATTTCGTACAGGGCGTATCTTTAAGTGTAGTTTGCCCTGCATTAACAGAAATCACTAGCCTGTTTTTTTAGTTGCCTTTCGTCTACCAATATTTTTCTTATCGCGCTTACGGTTCTTGGATTTTTTCTTGTCCGATTTAGCGGCGCGTTTTTCAGTACCGGATACCAGTCGTGAAATTTTTAACTGCTGCCCGGAAACCCAGACTTTTTTCAGTTCATCGAACACATCTTTTGGCATTCCAATGGGTAAATCGACCAGGCTGTAATCATCGTAAATTTTTATATGGCCGATGTTTTTACTGTCCAGTCCGGCTTCATTGGCAATAGCGCCGACAATATTGCCGGGCTTAACATCGTGATCATTGCCCACTTCAATACGGTAACTTGCCATATCTTCTGCGGGTGGGCGGTCACTGCTTGAGCGATCGCGGCCCTTATCTCTTTTGTCGCCACGGTTGTTGCGGTTGTCGTCACGGCTGTCTGCTCCTTCATGGCCGCGGCTGCGTTCGCGCTCACGACGCGAAGGTTTTCTGTCTGAACTGGCGCCGCTGTCTTTCCAGTTTTTATCCATTTTCTTCTGCGGTTTATTTTGCAACAGAAAAGGAGATTGGCCCTGTAATAAGTGTGCCAGCGCCGCAGCAATATTTAATGCCGGTGTTTCGTTCTCCTGCTCATATTCCTCAATCATTTTATAAAACATGTCGAGCTTCTGGGATTCCAGGGTATCGGTAATACGCTGTTTGAATTTTTCAATACGCTGTTCATTAATGATTTCAGTAGATGGCAGCTCCATCATATCGATGGGTTTTTTAGTTGCTCTTTCAATCGCGCTTAATAAACGTTTTTCCCGGGGTGCGACAAATAAAATCGCATCCCCTTCGCGCCCTGCACGGCCGGTACGACCAATTCGATGAATGTAAGACTCCGTGTCGTGGGGAATGTCATAGTTCACCACATGACTAATGCGCGGCACATCTAAGCCACGGGCCGCCACATCAGTGGCGACTAAAATATCCAGTTTACCGTTTTTTAAGTTCTGTACCGAGCGCTCACGCTGTTTCTGCTGAATGTCGCCATTAATGGCGGCAGCAGCATAGCCACGGGCTTCGAGTTTGTCCGCGAGTTCCACCGTAGAGTTTTTGGTACGCACAAAAATAATCATCGCATCAAATTCTTCAGCTTCTAAGATACGGGTGAGTGCATCGAGTTTATGCACACCGCTGACCGGCCAAAAACGCTGACGAATGGTGCTTGCCGTTGCCGTTTTCTGCTTAATAGTGACCTGTTCAGGGTCAGTTAAATATTTGGTAGCAATGCGCCGAATCTGTTGTGGCATGGTGGCGGAAAACAGCGCGATCTGGCGTGTGCTCGGGGTTTGTTCCAGTACCCATTCCACATCATCAATGAATCCCATGCGCAGCATTTCGTCGGCTTCGTCGAGTACCAGTGCTTTTAAATTATCGAGTTTCAATGTGCCGCGGCGCATGTGGTCCATCACCCGTCCCGGGGTGCCAACAATTACATGCACACCCCGTTTCAGTGCGCTGATCTGTCCGCGAAAATCTTGCCCGCCATAGACTGGTAATACATGAAATCCCTTCATGTGCTTGGCATATTTGTGAAAGGCTTCGGCTACCTGAATTGCCAGCTCACGGGTTGGAGCCAGCACTAAAACAGATGGCTCTTTCTGTTTTAAATCGATATTGGAAATCAGCGGCAACGCAAATGCGGCGGTTTTACCCGTGCCGGTTTGCGCCTGGCCGATAATGTCCTTGCCATCTAATAATAAAGGAATAGTGGCAGCCTGAATCGCAGAGGGGGTTTCATAGCCCACTTCGTCAAGCGCCTTTAATAGGGATTTATTCAGCGCGAGTTCGCTAAATGAAGTTACCGTGTCGGTAGTCATTGTTGTTTTGCCTGTATGATAGGGCGTGCAATCGCCGCAGGGCGCTGTTTGCACTGAGTTATGAGCATAGTCCAGTTTTGGTACTCGGGATACCTGGAATATGTTCACACAATTCAAGACGACTAACAGGCGTGCTAAAGTGAAATGTATTCTAAGTAAGAATTAGTATTTTAGCACATTATTATCTTCCTGAGGGATTTAAGGGATATTATGATTTTGTAGTTTAGCTAAACAGCCTTTAAACTGTTGGTCTGATTTTAGTTATGTTGAAGAACACAGTATATGAGTGACCCCACCGAGTGTGATTACACCAAACCCAAACGCTTAAGTTTCAGTGATGATGAAAAACGCCTGCCCTGGCTCAGCACATTATTAAATGCCTATTCCATAATGGACAAAGGCGTAAGCGCGGCGATTGAGCGGGAGCACAGGCAGGGCAGAGAACTGGCCTGCGCAAAAGGCTGTAGTAGCTGCTGCAGTAGTCATCAGGATATACCCGTGTACCCTTTAGAGTTAATGGGGATGAGCTGGTATGTTATCGAAAAATTAAAATCTCCCTTGCGCGAGCAGTTAAAAAACCAGTTGCAAAATATTAATGAAATAAATTGCTGCCCGTTTTTGCTTGAAGGCGCCTGCAGTATTCACCCTTTGCGTCCGGCGGCATGTCGTCAGTTTAATGTGCTGGATACACCCTGTGCAGAAGGTGAAGACGCTTTCCACACCCGTCGAAAAGATGTGATGACACCCATTCAGCATTTTATCGACAATGCATTTGACACCATGCTGCCTTTTTATGGTATTAAGAAAAAAGCTGAAAGACGCAAAGCGATAAAGAATGGAACTTTGCACGGTGTTGCTAAAGTGATGCGGGATTGTAACTGGCAGACCTTGCCAGAAAAAATGCAAAAGTTTCCAGGCTAAATATAATTGAAAAATTAAAATAAATTAATCTGCTTTTTTAAAATGTTTTCCATTGAGTCACCAAGGGTTGCTAAAATACTGTCCGCAATGGGTGTGAGTTGTTTTTCAATATAATGTTCATAATTGAGTTTTGAGTTCTGGCACTCCAGTACCTGCGGGCCATTGAGTGTAATAACATATTCAATCCAGCCCTTGTGCTGATAGCGAGAAGGTAAACCCTGTTGCTTAAAAATAGCTTCGGCATTAATCGCAGCACGAGCATGGGGTGGAATGTTTTTATGGTATTGATCGAGTTTCTGGCGTAGGCGTTTTCGATAAACCAAATGCCGATCGAATTCACCGCTGGAAAGTTGTTGTACAGTTTGGCGAATATATTCTTCGTAAGCTTCTTGCTTAAAAATTTTCTCGTAAAGTGACTGCTGAAAATCCCGGGCGAGTTGTGTCCAGTCGGTGCGCACATTTTCCAGGCCTTTAAAAATGATTCTGTCTTTACCATCGCGGTTAACCACTCCCGCATAACGTTTTTTGCTGCCTTTTTCTGAGCCACGAATGGTGGGCATAAAAAAACGCTTAAAATGGGTTTCGTATTCCATTTCAAGAAAAGAACTTATGGCATATTCTTTTTGCAAATGTTGTTGCCAGTAGGTGTTAATAATAGTGATTAACTGCTGGCCTATTTTATCAGCGTTGCTATTATCCACGGCCTTTTCTAGCGACACAAAAACCGAATCTGTATCACCGTAAATTACTTCATAGCCCTGTTCATTAATCAAGCTTACGGATTGTTTGATGATGTCATGGCTGCGTTTGGTGATTGAGCTAGTTAAGCGCGCATCGTGAAGGCGACAACCAGGAGTGCCGAGCACACCATAAAATGAATTCATTATTATTTTTATGGCCTGTGAAAGCGCCTTGTTATTTTCGGCTTTAGCCCGGTCGCGGGCACTCCATAAATCCGCAATAATATCCGGTAAAATATGTTCGTGTTTGGCAAAACGGGCGCCGTCGTATCCGGGGATGGTTTGATCATCCGTTAACTGTTTAGCCGCAATGCGTGCATAGGGGTCAACTTTAAAGGTGCGAATAATGCTCGGGTACAGGCTTTTATAATCCAGCACCAGCACGCTGTTAAATAAACCAGGTTTTGAATTCATTACATAACCCCCCGGTGCAGTATTGCCATTGCTGTAGTCGCCAATGTTCGGCGCGATAAAACCTTTGCGATGCAGACGGGGTAAATATAAATTATCAAAGGCGGCAACAGAGCCGCCGGTTCTATCCATTTCCAGTCCGGTCAGGCTGGCGCGTTCAATGGCGAAATGAATCAGTTCCGCTTTTTCAAAAATATCCAAAACCAGCTGGCAGTCTTCAAGATTGTATTTTGCCAGTGACGCTTTATCTTCATAAAACTGGCGTTTAATTTCTTTGGCTTTAAATAACGGGTCGTGACTGTTGTGCTGGTGAATTAACTTGCCGCGATTTAATAATTCGTTCGACACATTTTCTAATGAAAAACTCGCAAACTGCCAGGTGGCACTTTTTAAGGTGTCTATGCCATCCAGTACAATTCGCCCGGGAATGTGCAAAAAATAATGATTAGTTTCCGAGTGATGCTGGCGCCATTTTATGGGTGATTGATTACGGCCAATTTTTAAAGCAATATTTAACTGCTCGGACTTTTTCTGTAAAAAACGAAAATCAAAATTAATTACATTCCAGCCAACAAAAATATCCGGATCAAGTTGATTAACCTGTTGTATAAAAGTGCTAAGCAGCTGTCTTTCATTGCTAACAAACTGAATGTAATTCTGGTCAGTTTGCTGATGCTCACCAATGATTAATACCCGTTTAATATCATCGCAAATATAGGCAATGGAAAATAGCTCGCTGGTTTTGTAATCGGTTTCAATGTCGATGGACATCAGGCGAAAAGTGGGTTGGTAATCATCGGCTTTAATCGCCGGGTTTACAAGTCGACTCAGTTTTTGTGGGTTATGGATGGTCACCGGTGCGGTAATAAAACGTTCGGTTAAATAACGTTCCGTAGGTCTAATATCCGATTCATACACCGCAATTTCATGTGCCCGCAGTGTGTCTCTAAATCGATAAAAATATTGTAATGAATTGCAGTACACCGCTGCCATGGGGTTAAGCCGAAAATCCTGCAATTCAATTTTTTTAATTTCAGCCGCTGTCGAATGAATGATTTTTTCGATGGCCGGAATATCGCATTGACGAATAAAAAACACCGCCTGTTGCTGATTAACAAAAACCTGCAAAGGGCCATTGGGTGTGCTGAACCAGAGTTCCAGCTGAATGCGGTTGTTTGTGTCCTGAAGTTGGCGGGTGAGTAGAAATGCTTTTGTCATGTAAAGTTTGTAATGGTCCCTGATTGGTAATGGGTGGTTAGTTTTTTGTAAACTATGAAATTAAATGCCGAACTGCGGTATTTTAATTCAGCTCGGCTATTATCTATAGATATTCTTTTAATGGAGTCGTGTGACGTGAAAATTAGCCCTTATTTGAAAGTGCTGGCCGAAAAAGACGGCTCAGACCTTTACCTGTCAACTGGCGCTTTGCCGAGTGCCAAGTTTAACGGGGTGATGACGCCTTTGTCTAAAAAAGCGGCACCTCCGGGCTGGGTACGCTCACTTGCAATGGAGATCATGTCGGAGGAGCAGCAGGCGGAATTTGAGACTAAACCCGAAATGAACCTGGCCATTTCCGAGTCCGGGGTGGGGCGCTTTCGAGTGAATATTTTTAAGCAGCGAAATGAAATGTCCATGGTGATTCGCTATATCAATGCGCAAATTCCCAATATTGATGACCTGGGATTGCCGGCGATATTGAAAGAAGTGATTATGGCCAAGCGCGGCATTATTCTGTTTGTTGGCGGCACTGGCTCCGGTAAGTCAACGTCTCTCGCAGCACTGATTGATCATCGTAATACCCACAGCAAGGGCCATATTATTACTATTGAAGACCCGATTGAATATGTGCATCAGCACAAGGGGTGTATCGTTAATCAGCGCGAAGTGGGTGTGGATACGGACAGCTTTGAAGATGCACTGAAAAATACGTTGCGCCAGGCACCGGATGTGATTTTGATTGGCGAGGTGCGCGACCGGGAAACTATGGAACATGCCCTGGCTTTTGCGGAGACTGGTCACCTGGCTATTTCGACCCTGCATGCCAATAATGCTAACCAGGCATTAGATCGCATAATAAATTTTTTTCCCGAAGAACGTCACGCCCAGCTGTTACAGGATTTATCCTTAAACTTACGCGCATTTGTCTCCCAGCGACTGATTCCCACGATCGATAAAAAACGCTGTGCAGCCATTGAAATTTTATTGAACTCACCGCGAATAGAAGAGTTAATCAAACGCGGTGATGTGGCGGAAATAAAAGAGGTGATGGAAAAATCTGAGCGCATGGGTATGTGTACCTTTGACAGCGCATTACTGGAACTCTATAAAAAAGGCAAAATTTCAGTTGAAGAGGCGCTCAAAAATGCCGACTCAGAAAATAACCTGCGTTTAAAAATTGAACTCGGTGATGACATGCCCGCGGGTAGCGGTGTGGCTGAAGAGACGTCGAAAAAAGAGGCCTTTGGTGGTTTATCATTAATGGAAAAGGAAGAGCCAAAGGAAGAGGATGCGGAGGACGAGCCTCCTGGGTTGCTGATGACCGCCTCGGCGGAAAGCTTGCCGGAGCTGGAATCGGCGGATAAATAATGAGCGAATTAAATCAGCCCGCCGTGTTTTCAGTGCAGGTGCAGTGCCCGTATTGTGGGGAAGCGTTTGAAGTGGCGATTGATCACTGTGGTGAAAATCAACAGTACATCGAAGATTGTCAAATTTGCTGCCAGCCGATCAATTTTAATATTCTGGTTGATGAAATGCTGGGAGTACAGGTTAGAGTCTCTTCTGAAAATGAGGCATGATTATCCGTTTGCAATGGGTATTAATAAAAATATTAAAAAGATAATTTAATAACTTTAAGGAGCGATTCTCTCTTAAGGGGCGCACTTAATGTAATACTTTAAGAGTGGTTTATAATCGTCTACACTTGCCTGTAAGTACAGAATATTAAAAGAGGTTTTGCAGTGATTATTAAGCAAATGAATTTATTAATAATTTTATCCGGCGTGTGTGGTGCAATGTTAATACTGGGTGGCTGCTCATCAAATGAGCCGGCTAAATGGACGAAGACAACATCACCCTGGGACAGAAGTGATAAAAATGTTGAAGTAGAAGCACCCGCGGCCGAATCATATAAAGCAGATCTGGAAATGCCAGTGGAGCCAGCCATAAATACAGCAGCCAGCGATGTGGAGTTAAGTTACCAGACTGAGCCTGTGGAGGCTTCTGTGGAGTTGGCCGTGGTGCCAGCTGCTGAGCCTGCGCCTGAGGCAACAGAGTTGCAGCCTTCAATGGCGGAGGAAGAGCCCGTGCCTATGCAGGGTTCAATAATGGATCAACCAGCGGATTATTACACCATGCAATTAATGGCCTCCGTTGATATTGATCGAGTGATGATTTTTGCCGAGCAGAACCAGTTATCAACCCAGTATGTTGTTGCGACGGAGCGAGATGGTGTTGTCTGGCATGTTTTGCTGATGGATGTATATGCGGATTATGCGACAGCAGTTGCAGCCCGTGATGAAATTGCCCCCAGACTTAAAAATGAACCGTGGATACGCCGGGTGGGTTCGGTACAAAAACTGATTCCCCGGTAGAGCGTAACGGCTGGTTGTTAAGTTGCCGTTATCAACCTGATGTTTAATTTGTATTAGTAGTTGTTGCATTAAAAATAAAAGCCCTTTTGTTTGCACAGAAGGGCTTTTATTTTTAGGTCGCTCAGCTAATGTTGTTATGTGAGCCGTCGCATAAGGGTTGGTTTTTAGTTTGCTTGCAACCGCAAAACCCGATTTTTTTCTTTTCGGTGACAACGACTTCAACCGGTGAAAAATCAGAGTCCTTATGCGCTCCATCACAAAATGGCTGGGTTTTGGATTTGCCACATGAACACCACCAGTAGGTGCCCGGTTCTAACTCAACAACATAAGGTTTTTTCTGTGGGCATTCGGCTGTGCTCATTTTGTTATCCTCATCTTTGGTTTGGTGCATTAATATTAAATGCTTAAGTGTAGACCATTGAGGATCAATAAATCTATTTGGTTTTTATAACGGAAGTTCATAATCCGGCAATGGTCACGACTTAATGGAGCGATTAAAAAATCAATTATTGTCCAGGGTATTTCAGTCGAGAATATAATGCCATATGCATGTAAATACGGGAGATTTCGCTACTTACTGGTATGCTGGAGCTGGGCAGGTTGTAGTATTCGCGACTTAAACATTGGGGGTATAAATCGTGCAGGTTTTGTCGTCATCCAGGACTATAATACAGGTGTTTGGGCTGTTCATGGTGCAAATTATCTCTAATTATGAGCGAAAACAGTAATTTAACGTAAATATTTAATATAAATACTTTAGTCTGTGTCATTAATGGGCTAGACTGGTAATAATCGTAGATAAAATAACGTGATACAGGCTTATGTTAATGGCTTGTTTTAAGTATTGCTCTTAAGCTTGATCATGGCTTTTTAGAGTGATTTAAACAAATGACAGAGGATAGAACATTGACTCTTTTAAGCAAACAAATATTACCTATTACACTTGTGCTCGCTGGCGGCGTAGTATTATCGGGTTGTTCATCAAAGCCATCGCCGTGGAGTGAGTCTTCATCGCCCTGGGAAGCCCGATCTGAGTCTGCAGCGGAGCCGGAGCCATTAGCGATTGATGAGATTCAGCCGGTTGAGGTTCAGGAAGAGACGATTGAGCCAGTGGGTTTTGTCGCCGAAGAAGATAATTCAGCCATGGTCGAGTCAGGTGAATTAACTATGGAAGAGCCACCAATGGATGAGCCTCCAATGGACGAGCCGGTCGCTGAAGATATGTCATCTGTTGTTGGCGGCGGTTTAGCGGCGCAGCCATCGGGCATGTATGCGGTGCAGGTTGTGGCATCCAGCTCAATGGATCAGTTAAATTTCTTTGCCAGCCAGAATCAGCTATCTGATGAATGGGTTGCAGAAACCGTTGTTGATGGTAGGACCTGGTTTGTATTAATGTCAGGTGTTTATGCAACTAAAGATGAGGCTGAGCAGGCACTGAGTGGCTTGCAGGAGCTTGGAACTGAACCGTGGATTAGAACGGTTGGGTCTGTGCAGGCTGTTATGGCTCAGTAGTCTGGTTAATAGTTTGGCCTGATTAAAAGCCCCTGATGACATTACATCAGGGGCTTTTTTATGGCAGGTTTAATAGGCTCTAAGCTTATTGAATTTAAACAATCTGCGTATCCGTATGTGAATACGCGGGTGAACAGCAGCAAAGGATTTTTAAATTTTCATTGCCGGTGTTTTCAATGCAGTGTTGTGTCCCTGGTGGTATGCAAATGGTATCTGCCATTTTTACAGAAAAAAACGCATTTTCTAATTGTATTTTTCCTTCGCCCTGCAAAATAAAATAAAGCTCTTCACTTGTTTTATGATAATGCAACAAGGTGGTTTGTCCGGGTTTTATAATGGCCTCAGCTAAGCTTTGTAATTTATTCCCCTGTTCATCAGGATGCATTAGTTCACGAATTTCAGAGCCATCTTGAGTAATGTAAGGTGTGATGTTTTTGTAGTGGCTTATTATAGTCATAAAATGTTATGTCTTTAATTTTATTGGTTTATTATTGTCTGTTAATATAATTTTTATAGTCGCTAATGTCTGTAACAACTGGCAGGCATTGTGTGTCTTCGCAAATATAAGCGCAAATATCCCCCACGGCTTTTTTATCTTTTAAAGCCTGTGGTGGTTTTGTGTCGTTAGTAATTGCGACGCAAATTAGCTGCGGAATGAATTGCCTGTTCGTAATTTGTTGCCATTGTTTTAATAAAGGTTCAGTGCCGCGCAATATAATAATTATGCCGGGTTTTAAAAATAACTCCAACGCATGTAACAAACTGCAATGGGTAATTGCGTGTTCGTTTAAAGAGTCGTACCCGCAACGAATGGTTAGTTCTGCCGCATCTAAATATTTTGTGTTACCACTAAGCAGGCCTAACTGTAGCAGTGCGCTGGCTGCTACTCCGTTGCCACTTGGCATGGCATCATCAGAAAATGTTTTGCTGCGATAAAGTAACTGTTCGTGATCGTGACTTGTAAAGAAGAAACCACCGTCTTGCTTGTCTTCAAAGAAGTTTAATAAACTGTCGGCAATTTCAACGGCCCAGTTATAATAAGTATTGCTCCAGCTTGATTGTAATAATTCGAGTAATGCCTGTAGTAAATAAGCGTAGTCATCGAGGTAAGCATTTAAGTGTGCTTTGCCATCTTTATAGCTGGCCAGTAGTCGTTGGTTTTTCCAAAGGGTATTTAAAATGAAATCGGTGGCACAGATTGCGGATTCTTTATAGGCTTGATTGTTTGTGCGTCTGCCTGCCTGTGCCATAGCTCGAATCGTTAGTGCGTTCCATGAGCATAAAATTTTATCGTCTCTGGCAGGTTGTGTTCTGTGGTTTCTTTCTGCCAGTAGTTTATGGGTGGCAGATTTTAGTAATGCATAAATATTATCGACATCTGTATTTAATTGTACGGAGAGGGCTTCATTTTTTATTTTGCTGTGTAGGTGCCAATGGCCCTCGAAGTTTGCGGTTTCATTTAAATTGTATTTTTGTTCAAAAACTTTAAACTCTTCCTGGCTTAATAAGCATTGTATTTGTTGTGGCTCCCATACATAGGTTTTGCCTTCAATTTTTTCCGTGTCCGCATCCAATGCAGAGCAATATCCACCTTCATGGGTTTGCATTTCATGAATTAGCCAGTTAGCAGTAGATACGACGGTTTGTTGGTAAAGCGAGCTATTGGTGGCAAGATAAGCCTGCGCATACAAATTGAGTAGCTGTGCATTATCATTTAGCATTTTTTCAAAATGGGGGATCATCCAGTGCTTATCTGTGGAATAGCGAAAAAACCCACCGCCAACCTGATCCTGTAAACCACCCAGTGCCATTTTATCTAATGTGAAGGTGGTGATGTGTAACGCTTTAGCGTCATCTTTGTTTTGTGATTTTAAAAAAAGATAATGACGCAGGCTGCGCTCCAGCATATCTGGGTGGGGGAATTTGGGTGCATCACTAAACCCTCCCAGTGTTTTATCGAAAGCCCCTTCGAGCTGTTTGCGAGCTATATCCAGAGGTAGTGAATTTAAGGCTGAGTTAGATGGGGAGTGGCATGCAATATCCTTTAGAATATTTTCTATTGAAAGGTTCTGTTTAAGTATATCTTCCTGCTTGTTTTTGTATGCATCAGACACCAGTTGAATAATTTCACTAAAAGCTGGCATATTGTAACGAGGTTTGACGGGAAAATAAGTGCCAGCGAAAAAGGGCATCTGATTATCAGGCGATAAAAAAACCGTTAACGGCCAGCCGCCGGAGCGAGATGTGAGTAATGAATGTGCTGTTTGGTATATCTTGTCCAGATCCGGGCGTTCTTCGCGATCAACTTTTATATTAATGAAATGTTGATTCATTAATTTAGCGGTGGCAGCATCCTCAAAAGATTCGTGGGCCATAACGTGGCACCAGTGACAGGCTGAATACCCAATAGAAAGTAAAATGGGTTTGTTTGCCTTTTTGGCCAGAGCCAGTGACTGTTCATTCCAGGGATGCCAGTTGACCGGGTTGTTCTTATGTTGCAACAGGTATGGGCTGGATTCATTGCTGAGTTTGTTACTGGGGTTGTGCATATTATTTTTTCATATTTAAGTTGTCTGTTTGTGATTATACTGGTCTGGCTTGGACTAATTAAATTAATGGGGTACGTTTTATATTGTTATGAAGCATAAAATAAAATACTGGTTGGGTAAGGTTCTTTCTGTGCTAGATGATGATATAAGTTTCTTCGCGGCAAGTTTAAGCTTTTATAGTGTGCTCTCGATTATACCGATGCTCTGGGTGTTGTTTTTTATTCTCGACCAGCTTGGGGTTTTTGCCGACTATTATAAACCGGTTGAAGCTTTTCTGGCAGAAAGTTTAATTCCTATACATGCGGAGGCAGTAACCGGTTACCTGCGGGGCTTTATGAGTAACGCCGGAGGCATGGGGGGGATGGGGTTGTTGTATATAATAATTACCTCGGTGTTGTTTTATCGGAGTTACCAATATGTTGTAAATAAAATATTTATGGTGCCAGACCATGGTTTTTTGCACAGCATGGTCACCTATTTAATACTGGCTTTTTTAATGCCGGCGACTTTAGGGGCGTCTTTTTATTTGTCTGGTCACCTGCGGCGTATTGTTGGAATTGAGCAAATAGGGGTGGATGGCTTTACGCTGTTGTCCTATTTTATGATCTGGATGTTATTTTTTGTACTGTTCAAAGTGTCGCCTAATATGCGCATCAGTATTCGCATTGCAATTAAGGTTTCCTTTGTGGCGTCTCTGGTCTGGCATATAGTCCGCTGGGGTTTTATACAATATATGTTGGCTAATCAGACATACAGTACATTGTATGGATCTTTTAGTGCTTTGCTGTTTTTGCTGATCTGGATATACCTGTCATGGCTATTGCTTTTGCATGGCCTTAAGGCCTGTTACCTGATGCATTGTCGACAGGGGAAATATAGTTGAATTGTTCATCAAGAGGCAGCGGTATAATTACCAGTGGTTGAGTATAGCTGTTTAATATTTATACAACATTGTCTGATGTAAAAATATTATTAAGAAAATGTGAAATAGATGTTGACGGACAAAACCAAAGCTGTAGAATGCGCCACCTCGTTAAGGCAAACGGGTTCAGCTTCGGTTGAAACGGCAAAGGGAAAAGAGTCAAAAAGGTGACTATCGAGTTGAGAAAGTTAAAA